>SAMEA104315433__coassemble_882_pt1 | contig 12804 bp, 12 predicted proteins | sample SAMEA104315433__metabat2_high_PE_030 | metagenome-assembled genome bin SAMEA104315433 (sample SAMEA104315433) | gut metagenome | biome: Monkey gut; feature: monkey-associated habitat; material: faeces | place: China | collected 2013 | reverse complement strand
TGGAGCAAATTTTATCGCTTAATTAAATAAGCAACGGATTGGGAAATAGGTAAAGTTTTTGGTTATACTCAACGGGACAATTTTAGTTCCGTTTTTTATTGCGTAAAACAGAGGCGAAGCCAACGGTTTCGCCTCTGTTTTAAACTATTCAAATCTCTTAAAGATGTCATCAACGTGATTCAAATATTCTTTATAATCAAAGCATTTATTTATTTCGTCTTCGGTCAAATATTTCAACACATCAGAATCTTCTAACAAGTTTTCTCTAAAATTACCATCATTATCGAAAGCATCAAGAGCATTTCGTTGTACCAATCTATAAGCGTCTTCTCTTGTTATGCCTTTTTCTACAAGTGTTAACATAACTTTTTGAGAAAAAACAATTCCACCAAAAGAATTTGCATTCTTTTTCATATTTTTTTCATTTACTTTTAAGTTTTCAATCAAACCAATAAATCTATTCAACATAAAATCTATAAGAATTAAGCTATCTGGAAAAATAATTCTTTCGGCAGAACTATGAGAAATATCTCTTTCGTTCCAAAGTACAATATTTTCTAACCCTGCAACAGCATTGCTTCTAACGACTCTTGCAAGTCCACATAAATTTTCACAAGTAATAGGGTTTTTCTTGTGAGGCATTGCAGATGAACCTTTTTGAAGAGCTGAAAAACCCTCTTCCAATTCTCTGATTTCGGTTCTTTGCAGATGTCTAATTTCTGTCGCAAATTGTTCTATCACGCTTGCTATCAAAGCTAAATTTTGGATATAAAAAGCGTGGATATCTCTTTGGATAATTTGTGTAGAAATTCTTGCTGGTTTTAAACCAAGTTCTCTACAAGTGATTTCTTCAATTCTTGGGTCGACATTGCTATATGTACCAACTGGGCCAGAAATTTGACCAACTCTGGCATTTTCAGTAGCTTTTTCCAAATTAGATTTTGCTCTTTCAAGAATATCAACCCAATTTAAAAGTTTTAATCCAAATGTCATTGGTTCTGCTTGAACGCCATGAGTTCTTCCTATACATAGAGTGTTTTTATAAACAAACGCTTTTTCCTTTAAAAGTTTAATTAATTTGTCAAAATCTTTAAACAAAATATCGCTGCTTTCCTTGATTTGAAGTGCAAAAGCAGTATCTATAACATCAGAACTTGTAAGTCCCACATGCATATATTTTGCATAATCTCCAAGGCTTTCATTAACATTAGTCAAAAACGCCAAAAAGTCATGTTTTATCTCGTTTTCAATAATGTTAATTTTTGTTAAGTCGAATTTAGCCAACTTAGAAATTTGTTCATAATCGTTCACAGAAATAACACCGAGTTCTGAATAAGCCTTGCAGACGGCAATTTCGACCTTTAGGTAGTATTCAAATCTTGTTTGAATATCCCAAATTTTATTCATTTCTTCTCTTGAATAACGTTCTATCATACAAATATCATACTACAAAAAGGCAATTTTTTACGAAAAAAATACTTTATATAAGTACGAGAGATTAAAGAGGACATTTTAGCATGGCAGAAATCAACAACGATATTAAAAAATCATTTGGTTATCTAACAGACTCTGTTGAAGCGCAAAAGAAAGAAAAAGAAGTTAAAATTGCTAAGATGAAAGCTGAGCAAAATGCTAAGGCTAAATCTTTATTCGATCAATTAGAAGAACAACGTGAAGTTTACGCTAACGCTAGAGATTCTTACTATCACGCAAAATCTGATAACGCAAAATTAAAAAAACAAAATAAGTTATATCAAAGAAATGCTTTCATTCGCGAAAAGAATCAAGAAAAATATGATGCTTCTACAATTACAATGAAAGAAGCTTACGCAACAAGAGATGCTGAATTAATCAGATTGCAAAGATACACAGATAATTATTGCTCTGCTCAAAGATTTGCAACTCAAGTTAGCATTTTTGCAGATTAATTCTAATTTGTTAAGTATTTTTAATTTCATGTGTTGATTTTTTTCTTTTTTTTTATATCATTATTACAGAGATATAAATAAAAAAGGAAGTTTTGAAATGACAATCAACTTAAAAAACAAAGCATCAATCGTTAAAAAATATGGTAAAGACGCTAATGATACAGGTTCTGCAAGCGTTCAAATCGCTATGATGAGCCAAAAAATTATTGAATTAACAGAACACATGAAAGCTAACAAAAAAGATTTCGCTACAAAAAGAGGTCTTTTAATGTTAGTTGGTAAAAGAAAAAGACTTTTATCATACTTAAAAGATACTAACTTAGATGGTTACAGAGAATTAGTTAAAAAACTAAAAATTAGAGGTTAGTTCTTATTAAAATTATACTTTAAGACGGCGCAAGCATTTGCTTGCGCCGTCTTAAGCTTTTTGTAAAACCATCTACAAATTCTTAATCAAATCTTTATTAATTTCTTTCATCATTTCTTTGTCGTCAAGTTTTATAGCATAACTCATCGCTTTTTGTAACAAAGATTTTGCTTTATCTTTTTTATTATAATCAGTCATCAATTGACCTGCACGCTTGTAATTTATTGCAATTTTATCGTTCAAGTCTGTTTGAGAGTAGTTTTGAATTGCATCAGAATAATATTTTAATGCACTCTTTGGCATGTTAAATTTGTCATAAGCTGTTGCTGTATTGCTTGAAACAAACCCTTTAACTTTTGGTTTATTAACTCTGCCTGCAATATTTTCAGCTTCGCCGTAGAAATCAAAGGCTTTCTTATCGTATTTATCTGCAAACATGTTTGCCATTTTTGTTAAGAACGTTGTTTGAGCTTCGTCATTTTCAGCTTCGCCAGCATAACCAATTGCTATAAAATAGTGGTCAATTGCAGGTTCAAATTCATTTACATCATCATAGATTTTTGCCATTGAGTAATGTGTTTGGAATTTTAAATTTTTATCATTTGAATTTTCAAGGGTTTGTTGATAACAAATCAAAGCTTCAGGTAATTTATCTTGTTTATCGTAAATTTTACCCATTTCAAAAGTGATTTTTGGCTTGATTTCTTTATCTTCTGCTGTATCAGTCAAAGCCAAAGCTTCTCTAAATTGTTCAATAGAAGCTTCTTTTTTAGCTTTAATAAATTTAGATTTTAAATCCTTGTCTTTATCTTCAACTTTTTGAGGTTGTACTTGTTCAGGTTTCGCACCTTCATTGGTAGCTTTTTTAGTTTCATCTTCTTTCTTTTCAGGGAAGTTTACTAAAAAGTCTACATTAACTTCTTCATCATCATATTTGTAGTTAACGTCTTGCAAGAATACAGCGTCAACCCAATTTTGTACAACTTTTGAATCTTTGTTCAAAGTATCAGAAATATATTTATCAAGTAATCCACCTGCATTTTTTAAATTTGCTTGGATTAGTTTAATATTTGGTGATTCTTTTGTAACTTGTTTTTTGATTAAGCCAATATAATCATCCACTTCTTCCATCAAATCATCTGGAGTTGCAATGGCGATAGCTGTATTTTTAAAATCTTTTAAAATTTGAGCAATGTTAATCTTTGTACTACGTTGACTTAACGGAGTATGAGATTTGCACAAACCGTTCTCGTTCGAAATTTCTGAATGTTGCTGAGGAGTTTGCACCAAATTAGAACGAGTAGCTTCTGCACTCGGTAATTGAGTTTGACTATCCTGTGTATATGCTAAGCCCTTGCTTTGCTGAAGGTTATCACCTTCCTGCTCAGTTTCCGTAGAAGCTTTTTTTGCCTCTTCCTCATTATTAACTTGAGGTTTGCTTATTGGATACTGTCTAGGCCCAATCTTTGGTATCATACGTTAAATTTCTCCCCAATTTAAACATATCTCTATTCACATTATCTCATTTTACTAAATAAATTAGACCATTCATTTAGTGTACTTTTTTTATTTAATGATAAATTTTTAAAAGTCTATATTTACTACAATAAAAAGATGTAGTATAATATTACGAAAAACCCTAAAGGATTTAATTGAATGAAAAATTTTCTCGGCAAAATCAAGCACTTCACAAAACAAATAACAGAAGTTGAAAATAATTTATACACTGGTAAGAAAGATTTTTTAGAAATTTATGAACGTAACGCCGAGTTAGAACAAGAAATTGAAGAAAGAACGTATGAGTTAAAAGTTGCAAATCAACGTATGTTAACTTTGCAACATATCTGGGATATGATGAACTCTGCAAAGCCTATTTCTAGTGTTTTAAAAACTACTGTAGAAACGCTTCAAACTGAATTAAACTATTTAAGTTGCGTAATTTTACAAAAAGAGAATGACGAAAATGGTGAATTTTCGTCAATTATTGCTATGTCGGAAGATGATACTGCAGACAAGTTTTCAAAGCTTTTTAAAGGTCATTTGAATTCAAATAGATTACTTTATGATAAAAACAAATTGATATGGAAAGCTTTATCAAAAAATGAAATTACCCATAGCAAAGATTTAAGAGCAGGATTGGATTCGTTATTTGTTGATTTAGATGAAGAAACAGTTGAATGTATTTTATCTAATGCAAAATGTCGTTCATTCATCGTCCTTCCTCTAAAAACAATTAACAAGGATTTTGGTGTACTTTGCGTAATGTCATACAGGGAAGAACTTACAGAAGGTGAGCTTGATTTCTTGAAATTGTTTGCAAGACAAATCGAATTAGCTTTAACTATCGTAAATCTATTCCAAGTTGTAAAAGACCAAGCTGTAACAGACGCATTAACAGGTTTGTACAACAGAAGATATTTCCAAGAATGTTTGGATAAAGAGGTTACTCGTGCAAAGCGTCAACATCAACCCTTTACAATTATTGGTATTGACTTAGACCACCTAAAACATATTAACGATAAATTTGGCCACTCATTGGGTGATTTAGCTATCCAACAAATTTCAAAAGTTTTAAAGCAAAATGCTCGTTCTATTGATGTTCCAGTTAGAATGGGTGGGGAAGAATTTAATGTACTTCTTCCAGGTATTGATTCTACAGGTGGGATGAAGGCTGCAGAAAGAATTAGAAAAGCTATTGAAGATTCACCTATCGAAATTGTCGGCAAAATTACTGCAAGCTTAGGTGTTGCAACATTCTTAGAACAATCTGATGACGTTGAAGAGTTGTTAGAATTGACTGACCAAGCAATGTATCAATCAAAACGTAATGGCAGAAATCAAGTTACTTTAGCCAAAACTAATAACCAATCTTCTTGGCAAGAACGTGCTATTGATGCATTTATTGATATCTTATCAAAACAAAGAGTTCCAGTTGATGAAAACATTTCAAAAGAATTGTGCGACAAATTAAAAACAACAACAGCAGATAGCAACTCACCAAAAGAAATGGTTTACACGGTTGCTGATATGTTAGCTAAAACGTATAATCCAACTCATCATGATGGTTCTACAAAATCAAAATTACTTATTGCAACAATGCTAGCAAAACATTTTGAATTAGCTCCAGAAGAATTAGACAATTTAAAAGTTGCAATGTTATTATACGATATCGGAAACTTAATGCTTCCAAAAGAACTTCTTCAAAAGAAAGAGCCACTTTCAGAAGAAGAAAAAGAACATATCAAAGAACATCCAGTTATTGCAGCTAGAGAGATTTTGAAACCAATTTCAAACATACAAGATGTTATTCCAATTATTGAAAAACATCACGAAAATTGGGATGGTACAGGATATCCAAACCAAATGAAAGGTCCAGAAATTCCTCTTGTATCCCAAATTATTCTTATCACAGATGCATATTTTGCAATGATTGAAAAAAGAAGTTATCGAGAAGAATTATCAAAAGAAAAAGCTCTTGAAATTATTAAAGAAGAAGCTGGTAAAAAGTGGAATGAAGCACTTGTAAAAGAATTCATCCACCTTGTAAGCAAGCACGAAAATTCTATAAATCTTGGAAATCCTTAGAAAATATAAATTGCAACAAGAGCAAAGATTATAAGAGGTATATTAAAGTGTAAAAACGTTGGCACGCAAGTATCCTTGATATGGTCGTGCTGTCCGTCTGCATTAAGTCCAGACGTTGGTCCTAAAGTCGTATCAGAAACAGGTGAACCAGCATCACCCAACGCTGCAGTTGCAGACATTAAAATAATTGATGCAGGAGCAGAAAGTCCTAATTTTACACAGATTGGAACAAATAAAACTGTTAAAATTGGGATTGTACCAAAAGAAGTACCTATTCCCATTGAAATAAATAATCCAATAAGTAACATTGAGAAGGCAGAAATAAATTTGTTACCTTCTAAATGAGGCGCTACAGTATTAAGTAAAGAGTCAATACCTCCACCTTCTTGTAAAACGAGCGCAAATCCTGCTGCAATAAGCATTACAAATGCAATATTACCCATCAATAAAATGCCTTGATTGAATAAATCATCTGACTTTTTATGGTCAACAACACCTGTTGCAAAAATAATGGTCAAGCCAATTACAGCACCTAATGGCAAAGATTTAGTAATCAACTGGATTAGTAGTGTTGCAACAGCTGCAATTATAACCATTAAATGTTTTTTATTAAAAGTAATATTTTCTTCAGCAAAAGCATCTTCATCTGTTTGGATAATAGCTAAATCTTTGTATTCTCTTGGTTTTCTGTAGCTTACGAAAATTGCAATTAGCAAACCTACTAGCATTGCTAAACCTAAGAACCAATTAACGTGCCAAACATCTTTCATTGTAACGGGTATGCCACTTTTTGTCATATAATCAGCAATCAAGCCTTGAAAAATAAGGCCGAAACCTGCAGGAATTACGATATATGGCATTTTTAAACCAAACGCTAAAGAAGAAGAAATCATTCTTCTGTCAATTTTTAATTTGTTCATTAATGGTAAAAGTGGTGGAATTAAAATAGGAATAAACGCAATATGAATAGGTATCAAGTTTTGAGAGGCAATAGCCATTAAAATAATTACTGAAACCAAATAACGTTTTTTACCGTTGATAATTTTTTCTAAAAATCTTGAAAGTATTGTTGCTAATCCTGTTGTAGTAATTGTAGCAGCAAAAGTTCCTAATAAAATGTAAGACAAAGCTGTTTCAGAATTTGCGCCCATACCACTTATGAACAAGTTCATTGTCTTTGTAAATGTAAAGTGTGAAAGAGTTCCTGCTACAATTGTCGATAAAATAATCGACAAAATTACATTAACCTTGCATAAACATAATACACAAAGAACTATCACTGATATCAATATTGGATTTAGCAACAAACTGTAGTCCATAAATCAATAATAGCACTTAAAGTATATTTTAAAAGTTAATTGTTCAAATAAGTAACAAAAGTAAATGCATTAAACTCCATTGAGCCAAACATTATTTTTAAATGATTGTTTGGAGCTTCTTCGTATTTAAGAAAATAAATTTCATCAGAACCAAAGTCATCCTCTGTTTCATAAGCTTCTGTTTGAGCAATCATTCTATAGCCTTGATAAAATTTTAGATAAACTTTATTATTAACCTTTTCCCCAATAACCTTATAATGCCCAGGAATTAGCAATTCTCCACCGACTACAATAGGCACGGGTAAGTTTAAAAGTGGAATGGCAGTATTTATGTTTGTAAGAAGTTCTACATCACTAGAAGATTGGTTTAATTCAGTACCCTTCATTGGTTTAGGACCTCTTTTAGATTTGTTTTTCCTTTTTTCTAATTCGGTCATTATTTCTTCAAATTCTTTATTTGTAATAGGTTTTTGACCATCCCAAGCGTTGTCAGGATTACCTATAGAACTCCAGTCGACCTCCTCTGCATAAGCAAGACCTGTAGATACAAAAATTGTAAGTATTAGTAGACATAACAAAATTTTTCGCATATAATATACTATAATGTTTTTAGGAAAAAAGTAAAATTCTTTACTATTTTTAAAGAACTAAAACAGTCGACGAAAAAGGATTTTTTATGACTAATACTCTCGTTTTCATAATTATTGCCATTTCAATTGGCTTTATAGTATATCTTTCATACCTATTGGTTTCTTTTACCCAACCAGGATACAAAAAAGAACTTCAAATTAGTTTACCTGATATGCTTAAACAAATTGAAATGTTATATAGACAAAAGAAATATGAAATTGTTGAAAATGTTTCTATTGAATACTTGAAGAGTCAGCCAGATGCTGTTCCTATTAGAGAATATTTAGCAAAAGCTTTCTTTTCAAGAGATAAAATCTATGATGCAATTAGTACAATCTTAGTAATTCTTGAAAGAGAAAAAGATAATGTACCTATGCACGTTTTACTTGCAAAATGCTATAAAAAAATTAATCAAATTTCAAAAGCTATCAATGAATACAAGCTTATTCTTGAAATGGATCAAGAAAATAACATTGCAATAAGAGAATTGGCAGATATTTATCTTTCTCAAAATCAAAAAATTTCTGCTATGAAAATGTTCAAAAAATATGAACAATATGTAGATAGTAATGCAGAACTTTTAAAAGTTAAAACAATTCTAGCAAATTTGCACATTGACTTAGAAGAATATGAAGAAGCTTTTGAAGAATTATTTACAATAAAAGAAATTTATCCAGAAGATATTGATATAAATAAAAAAATTATTGAATTGTATATAAAAACAAAAAAATTCGATGATGCAATAAATTTATGTGATGAACTTTTAGCGAGTGCGCAAGACGATAACTTTTCATTGTGGTTATTACAAAATCTTGTAAATATTAATTATGCTCTAAAAAGATATGATGAAGCATTAACTTATGCCGAACAACTATTTGAGCATCCATTTGCAGATAAAGTTTCAACAAGGGCTTTAATTGCTAAAATATATATTTTAAAAGGAGAATTTAATAAAGGTTTAGATTATTTATTAGTTCTTGCAGAAAGTAATCCTGAAAATGTTGAAATCAGAAAAATTCTTGCTCAAGCCTACAGAGATGAAAAACAATACACAAATGCAGTTACAACTTATAAAGAAATTTTGGACTTAGTTCCACCGAGAGAAGTTGCACTTGTACATACGGATATGAGTAATTTGTATGTTGAATGGGCAATGGATTTATTTGACCAAGGCGAATATACAGAATGTTTTAAATTATTCCCTCTTGCTATTCAGTATGATGAATCAAATCCTACAATTTACTTACAACTTGGTAAAGTAAATATGCATATCAAGAGCTATAACGAAGCAATTACTCAATTGAAAAAATCATTAGAATTAAATCCTGAACAATCAGAATGTTATATTTACTTATCTGAATGTTATGAAGTTATAGAAAATATTTACGAAGAAAAAATTGCATTACTTAAGGCTATTAAATATGATAGCGAAAATGCGTATGCTCACTACAGATTAGCAAGATTATACGCAAGACAAAGAGATATAGAAAATGAAATCACATCTCTTAAAAAAGTTCTTCAATTAGACCCAAATCATATCGGTGCCAGACATCAATTAGCGCTTATTTACGAAGGACAAGGTCAAATTTCTGATGCTATTGAAATGTATGAATCAATTCTAAAACTTGATCCAGAAAACGAAACAGCTAAAGAAAACCTTGAAATGTTGAAAGAAGAAAACTAAAAGATTTTATTTATAAAAAAAGAGCTACCTTATAAAGTAGCTCTTTTTTTATACATATTTATTTTATCTTACAGAGGATTAATTTTAGGTGCTTTGATAAGTTCTAAAATTGCACCACCGATAGATTCATTCGGATCAAATGGTGGGTTTACAGGAGGTTCTTTAATGTTATCTGCTAACATTTTTACCAAAGGTCCAAATGTATCAGGAACTAAAATTCTTCTGTAAACACCTGATAATAATGATTGAACATTTGGAGAACGGTTTTCATTAAATTTTGAGAAAGTGCCGTAGTACATTTTATCAACACCTTTAACGTTTTCCATTGCCATTGAGTTTGCAATGTATAAACCTTCGCAGATTTCAGCTTCATTTTTTGCATTGTTTAGCATTTCTGCCAAAGCTGGAATTGCTTTTTCTCTAGCATTTACAAATAAGTTTACTTTGTCATTGTCGAACTGGCAATATGGTTTTTCTTTTGTAGACATAATTGGTTTTTTGAAAACTCTGTCTTTTGGTAATTCAAACTTGTCATCATTCTCTTTTTTAACAGTTTTTTCAACTACAGCAGGTTTTTCAGATTTTTGAAAAACGTCTTTTTCTGGTTGGTTTAAATTTGCACCACTAGAAAAAGTAATTTTAGGCATATTGCCTTTGAACATCAAGTTTTGCTTTGAATTTAAAAGCATTGTGTTTTTGATTGCGTTTACTTTCATTTTCTCTTCCTTTATATTTAATCTACCTTATTATTTTTGAATTGTTTTTGGAATGCATCTCTTAAATATTCAATTACAGCTCCACCAACTTCTTCGTTTGGATCATAAGAAATATTTTTGTGAGGTGTTTTTACGTTATCCATCATTGTTTTTACCAACGGTCCAAAGGCATCAGGATTAAGTGTTTTTCTGTAAAATCCTGATAGGAACGTTTGAACATTTGGAGATTTGTCATTGTTAAATTTTGACATTCTACGGTACAAAGCTCCCATATTTTTTGTTCCATTTTCAGCCATTTGGTCTGCTATAAAAATACATTCTGTTTTTTCGGCTTCTGTCTTAGCATTGCTAATTAAGCTTGCTAATCTTGGAATTGCCATTTCTTTGTTACGTACAAAACAATCGATTTTATTGTTGTCAAAAAGAGCAAAAGGACGTGTTGCCGTAGGCAATTCGCAAGGCTTGTATGTCTTCGGCATAAATTCTTTTACTATTCTTTCTGCTGTGTATCTAGTCGATTGTATCAATTTCTTTTTCCTGTTTCATATCGTCATAACTTTGGAATACTCTTGTTATCTTGTTGTAGACATCATGTAAAAATGTCCTTGCCTCAAAGGTTCGCTTAGAAGTTTCCACTTTCTTTTCTTCTTCAACTTCCTTAGGTTCATATATTCCAAAAAGTGAAATAATCTTCTTTTTAGCCTCTTGGAGTTTATCAGAAACCTTCTTTTCTATTGAGGCCTTAAGTTCTCCAAACATAGCTGTTAGCTTGTCTTGGATATCAAAAACTTTGTTAAAGAATTTGCCAGTAAAATTCATCACATTTGCAGGCATATTTTTTATAAAATTAGTAGCAGGAATTAAAACCTTGTTAAATAAAACGACTGCTGGTTTTGCAAAAGCAGATTGCATTTGTGCTAATTTTGAAGCCATTGCAGAAAGTCTTTGTGTTACAGCCATCATATTTGATTCGAATTTTGCTAAGGCTAATAATCTATTTTGATAGGCTTGTTCATTTTGTTGCGTACGGAGTTTTTGAGCTCTTAACATTGCACCAATTGCAGCGCACTCGTTCCAACTCATTTCACCTGGCTTGGCACTGAAATCTGCTTTTTTGGCAGAACTAGTTCCCATACCTCCTGAGCAAATTGGACATGCTCCTGGTGGCAAACCGTGAGGACATAGACCTCCTGAGGCTTTATTTGTTTGTACTGCTAGTGGTGTACCCATAAAATATTTACACTTCCATTAAGACTAACGATAGGTGCCAAATTCGACAATTAGGGTAAAAACTCATACTCAAATTCAGGGTAAAAAGTATTAATGCCTTACTTTGCTCGAAGATTGGCTTATTTTATATAGCATTCCGGCTTTTACGGCTGCGGCACAGCTGAAGATATTCACTTCATTTCCTATGATTTAATCGTATTTTAAACATGTTCTATAAACAATATATATTTAATGTATTGTTAACATTTTTTAAAAATAATGTAAAGTACCTGCCCGAAAATTTAAAATAGTGTATTATAAATTTAATATGGAAAATTTATACGAACACGTACCACCTACAAAACTAAGAAATAAGGATGAAAAATTCACGCCTCCAAAAACAGATGCATTCTGGCTTTGGGTGGCAGATTATGTTTTCTTTCACATGATTGAAAATCGATTTTTTGCTCTTAGATATAAGAATGCTGATAAGGTGCATAATAGGGATAAGGACATTCCTACTATTATGTTTGCGCCTCATACAAACTGGTGGGATGGTCTTGTTGGTTACAATATTTGCAGACGAATTTTCAAAAAAGAAATTCGTATTATGGTAGAAGAACTTAACCGTTTTCCATTACTTAGAAGATGTGGTGCTTTTTCTGTAAACAAAAAATCAGCTCAATCTTCAATGCCTGCACTAAAATTTGCATCTGAAACAATTGGCGATTTAAATAATTTCTTGTATATTTTTCCACAAGGTATTATTATGCCTCCTAATTATAGACCTATTGAATTTCAAACAGGTATAACTTATATTGCGCAAAATGCTGTAAAAAAATTCGGAAAAGTTAATTTAGTTCCAATTGCTGTAAATTATATGTTCTTAAGAGCAAATAAACCTGAAGTTTTGGTTGATTTCCAAGAACCAATTCTTCTTGATAATGCAAAAGTTGATAGAAAAGAATATACACAATATTTGGCAGATATTTTATCAAAAGCTTGCGATAATCAATTTAAAGAAATCTCAGAGGGTAAACTTCAAGAATATGAAACATTGTATCAAGAACCTCTACAATGGTATAGAAAAATTGAACAAAGACTAAAACATATTGAAATTAAAGGTTCTGGAGTTTAATAATTTTATAATTAAAAAATATTTATAAATAATTTTGTAAGGCACATTTTTAATTACAATTAAAAATGTGCCTTTGTATATTTGCAATAAAAGAGCAATAAAAAAGGGCTCTTTCGAGCCCTGTTGTAATCAAATACCTTTTCCTTTTCCTCGTGTAGTGTGTAGTGTTTAGTTTTACCTATTTCCCAATCCGTTGCTTATTTAATTAAGCGATAAAATTTGCTCCAA
>SAMEA104315433__coassemble_876_pt1 | contig 12853 bp, 16 predicted proteins | sample SAMEA104315433__metabat2_high_PE_030 | metagenome-assembled genome bin SAMEA104315433 (sample SAMEA104315433) | gut metagenome | biome: Monkey gut; feature: monkey-associated habitat; material: faeces | place: China | collected 2013 | reverse complement strand
AATTATAACGGTTTTGAATATTCTATTAATTTGGTTATAGGGTACTAAGTCAAGCCTTAAAGAACTCGCACCTCTTTAGGGCTTGCCCCTATGTATTTATTATTTATCATGTTTTAGAATTTGTCAATACTCTAGTATCCCACACTTAAACCGGCACAGAGGTTTATAGATTGTCCTGTAATACCTCTAGCATCATCTGAAAGTAAATATTTTATCAATCTTGCAATTTCTTCGGGCGTCACAAAACGTTTTTGAGGAATTATTTCCATAATTTCTTCTTTTGAAAATTCGGAATCCTCAATAGATACATTTCCAAGTTCTGTATCTACCCAACCTGCGTTTATAGTATTAACAGTAACATTATCCTGCGCAGTTTCTAGTGCTAAAGCCTTTGAAAATCCGATAAGCGCAGATTTAGAAGCCGAATAAACTGAAGCATTAGCCTCACCCATAACACCTGAAATAGAACCAATATTAACAATTCTCCCCCATTTTTGTTCTTTCATATTTTTCAAAACATATTTTGAAAGAATTATTGGAGCTTCAACATTGGTTCTGATAATATCTCTTACAGTGTCTTCATTTTCATCTTCTAAAGCCGAATAATTATAAACACCTGCATTATTTACTAAAACATTTATACCATTATTTTGAATAAAATATTTTGCGCTTTCAACATCATTTAATAAATCACATTTTAAAACATCTCTTGCACCTAAAAGCTTTAATTCATCTAATTTTTCTCTATTTCTAGCAAGACCATAAACTTCACCACAAGATAGCATTTCTTCAAAGATTTTTTTACCAATTCCACGAGTTGCGCCTGTTACAAGAATTTTCTTATCCATTTTCATTCTCTTTCAAATTCTCTATCAAAACATGTGAAATTACGCTATCTACAAGGTATGATTGTTCATCATCTGATAACGTTTTTATAAATTGAAGTATAGTGAACAATTCGACATTCTCATCATACCATCTGTTATACGAATAATTGCAAGGTTGAGCAATTTTACTTATTTCTTCATCAAGATTAAAGTTAAATTCATAAATCAAAATTTGTAAAAGATGCTGAGCAAAGGCATCTTGCACCTCTTCATCTTGCTCTTCTAAATATGAAACTAATTCACTTAATTTAGGATTTTTATCATACCAACGTTTATAAAACATATTAATTATTCTCCATAATCTTTCTAACTATTATACTAGAAATAACAATTCCAGCACAAGATGCAACAAATGGAGTTGACGAAGGAGTAATCTTTCTGAATTCAACCTCTTCGCCACTATTTGTTATAATATGTTCTGTATTAACAATTTTTTCAGGTTTTCTAGCTTTTTCGTCAGAAATAACAACTTTGATTCCAGAAGTTATACCTTTTTTACCTAATTGATATAAAATATTTTGAACAAAAGTATCTTTTTTATTTTTAATCTCAGAAATATCGCAAGTGTAAAGTTCTAGAGGATTAATTCTATTTCCAGCTCCCATAGAACTTATTACAGGCACTTTGTTTTCATAACATTTTACTAAAAGATTAACTTTAGATTTCATAGTATCAATTGCATCTACCACGTAATCAAGGTTTTTAAAATCAAAATCTTCTAAATAAAAATCGGTAATAACATTTAATTTTATATCAGGATTAATGTCTTTTAAGCGTTTTTCAAACAATTCAGTTTTCTTCATCCCAATTGTAGAATGAAGCGCAATCAACTGACGGTTAATATTTGATTCTGAAACGGTATCAAAATCAATAATTGTCATTGTTCCTATGCCGGCTCTTGCAAGCATTTCGCAAGCAAATCCACCTACGCCACCTAGACCAAACACGGCAACAGAAACATCTTTAAGCTTGGACTGAACTTCTTCACCCCAATACAATTCGTTTCTTGAAAATAATTCAGACATCTAACCTACGATTCCAAAACCTACTAAAAATATTGCACTAACGTAGGCTGTCAATTTATTCAAGCCTTTTTCAGCAGATTTTTGTGATGAAAACATTTGTGATGCTCCACCGATAGCTGCTATACCATCACCTTTTGGTGAGTGTAATAAGATTAAGACTATTAATAATAAAGCTGAAACTATTTGTAATATCCAAATAAAAGCTAACATACTTTCTCCTTGTTACTAATGATAAAATGCCCTCTAATAGAATCAAGGTTGATTTTATCAAATGTATAAAGTCTTGCAGGGCGTTTAGAAGTAGATTTTGAGAACTCATTAAGTTCGATTAAACCCTCAGTGCAAAGAACTTTTTTTCTAAAATTACGTTTATCTAATTGTTTACCCATAATTAATTCATAAGCTTTTTGCATTTCAGTAAGAGTGAATTTTTCATTCAATAATTGGTATGCAACTGGGCAAACTTCCAATCTTTCTCTAGTAGCTTTTCGAGAGTAGTCAATAATTTGTTTATGGTCGAAAGCTAAAGGTGGCAAATCGTTTACGTTGTGCCAAGCAACATCTGGGTCAGAGAAAATTTGAACATCTTTTGCTCTAACAAGTGCAAAATAAGCACAAGTGATAACTCTTGATGTAGGGTGACGAAGAGGATCACCGAATGTATATAACTGTTCTAAGAAGACATTTTCAACACCAGTACGTTCTTTCAAAACTCTTTCGGCAGCTTGGTCTAGGTTTTCACTCATTCTTACATAACCACCAGGGATTGCCCATTTATCTTTAAAGGGTTCTGTATGACGCTTGATAAGTAATACTTTCAACTCGTCTTCAAACATTGATAAAATAACCGTGTCGACTGTTATTTCGTGTGTTCTTGTTTCGTTAAACATTCTTTCCTACTACTCTAAAACCTTCTCTATAATAATATCATATCAACAAAACTAAATTTGTAAAACCCCTTTTGGATTATTTTCATTTATGTTATGAGTGTGGTTAATTTTTTGAATTTTAACAACTGGAACTACAGAAGCAATAGGTTTGTTAGTAGATGGAACAGTGGTTACATAAGGTTTAGACTTAGCAACTGGTGTTACATCAAAAGAAAATTTTGGTGGGTTTTTTCTCGGAACGCTTCTGATTGCCTTATCAGGATTTACTTTTTGATAAGAATACTCTTTCATAATTGAATTTACAAATTTTCTTGTTTCACCGATAGGTGGAACAGTTCTGTTATATCTTTTTACAGCAACAGGACCAGCATTATAAGCTGCTAATGCTAATTCTGTTGAACCATACATTTTGTACATCATCTTGTAGTACAATAATCCACCCTTGATATTGTCGCTTAGATAATATGGATTAACACCCAATCTTCTAGCTGTTGAAGGCATTAATTGAAAGACTCCAACTGCGCCTCTATGACTAGTTGTATCGTGTCTAAAACCTGATTCTGTTTTAGCAATACTTAGTGCTAAGGCTGGATCAATACCCAATTCAATCGCTGATTTAACGATTTTTGCTTTTACATCATCTACGCTATTTGCATTTGCTTTTAAATTGGGGCACACTAACATCACAAATGTGATAATAGTTAATAATATTTTTTTTATCATCGGATTTCCTTTAAATTTCTAAATTGTAAATCTTAAAATAAAATCAAAAGACTTAGTGTATTATTAGTGTATAATAAACAATTTAAAATTGCAAGTTTAAGGTCCTTGGTTTGTTAATATTTGCACCCTTTTAAATCTTCATGGTATAATAATAGCAAGGAGTTCAGAGAATGTTACAAAACACTAAAAAAGCATTTACATTAGCAGAAGCTGTTATCACTTTAGTATTTCTTTCGATAATAGCTACTCAAATTATTGCTGCAGTAAATACGACAAGACCTAGCTCTGAAAAAGTGCTTTTTAGAAAAGCTTATTCTACAGTTGAACATACAATTAGTAATTTAATAAATGACGATAACTTATATCCTGTTTCATACCAAAATTTAACTTGTAACAATTTAACTCAAGAGTGCCAAAGAGGATTTTTAGACACCGATGTTGGCTCAACTGCAGATCCTAATTCAAAAGCAACATATTATGCATATCAAACTTTAGTATCACAGTCAAAATGTACTGTTGGTCCAAAATTAGTAAGATTATTTTGTGCTTCTTTAAATACAACTACGGCAACTTGTTCTGGCAATTCTTGTTCTTTTACAACATCAGATGGAATGCAATGGACAGTAACTCAGCGTGCAAATTCTGCTGATTACACGCCAACTTGTTGTCATTCTGTTCAAGGTATTCATCCAATGTTAACAATTATGGTTGACGTAAACGGCCCAGCTGAACCAAACACAAATACAGGTGTAAACATTCCTGACCAATATCATTTGAATGTGTACTATAACGGTAAAGTTGAGGTTAATAAAACACTTTCTGAAAAAGGTATAACTTTCTTGAAAAATCCAACAGATACAAAACGTCGTCCTGATATAGAAGATGACAGATACGGAAAGGATTAAACATGAAAAGAAAAATTAATCCTAAAAAGAAAGGTTTCACTCTTGCAGAAGTAATGCTTACAGTAGTTATTTTAAGTGTAATTGCCATTGTCGTAATGCCAGTAATTACAGCAAGCAGACCAAGTAATGAAAAAGTTTTACTAAAAAAAGCTTATAATACGACAGAACAAGTAATTGCTGAATTAGCAGGCAATGACAGATTTTACCCAACAGACATAACGTTAAAGGATGTAAACCCGACAACTTTTGCAAATAACACATCTCCAAGTGGATTTTTAAATTATAGATACCCTGCAAATGACTCAATGCTAGAATATACTATTTTAGAATCTTTTGCAGGAGAAGGCACGTCAAAAGGTTGTAATTGCTACAACACAAACCACAATAAACTTTCAATGTTATTTTGTTGTTCTCTAAAAACAACACCAAAAGACCGTAACACTACTTGCACAACAACAAGTAATAAAACAACATGTGATTTTGACACAACAGATGGCATAGCTTGGCATACTGTTGACGTAAGCCAAACAAGCACTGATTTAACAAAACCTATCTTCACAATAACAGTAGATGTGGATAATCGCTGGGGTGGAAGACACAAAGGCATAACTGATGCTGGTTATAAAAAAACTAGATTTATTTTTGAAGTATATTATGATGGAAAGATAAAAGTCGATTCAACAGCTCAAGACATTTTAGCAGATTCCTTGAGCAACAAAAGACTTAACTATTAAGGAGAATTCTTGAAGATAAAAGCTTTCACATTGGCAGAAGCCGTAATAACATTATCTTTACTTGCTGTAATCGCAGCAATATTAATTCCTGCTGCAACAAACATTACTCCAAGCAACGTAAAAACACCTTTCAGAAATGCTTATAACATAACCTCGACAACAGTTGATAATTTGGTAAACAACGAACTTTTATACCCATCATCAGAATTAATAAGTTCTGATATGCCAATTCCAAAAGGATTTTTATATACAGAAACAGGCACAAAACACACAATGTCAGGTTCAAATATTACAACATATTCAGAAACAAATGACCTAGCGTGGGAATACGAAGCATTAACAAAAAACTGTCTTTGCTCAAAAGGTACAAAACTCTTGAGAGCATTTTGCTGTTCAATGAACGTAACGGCAGCAAATTGTCAAAATGATAATAAAAAATGTGAATACACAACGAACAATGGTATGACTTGGACAATTACGTATGATGATTCTTGCACAAGCGCAAATAAAGACACTAAGCCAATTATGGCAGTAGAAGTTGATGTAAACGGAACAGGCAAACCAAATAGTGCTACTGGTGAAAGACCTGACAGATACAAATTTGATATTTATTATAACGGTAGAGTTGAATTAAATTCTAGCTATGACAGCTATGCAATGGCAAGAACATTCTTAGAAACATCTTTAAACAATAAAAAGAAAAACTATTAATAAATTAACAAAAATAAAATTGTTTATGATAGAATTAATGTAAGACAATTGACATGTATTAGTGTTTAGAAAAGAAGGGAAATTTAATGGAAACTAAAAATTTAGCAAAAATCGGCGTTTTCGGTGGTTCTGGACTTTACAAATTCTTAGATGATGTAGAAGAAGTTAGAGTAGAAACACCTTATGGTATGCCAAGTGATAGTTTGATGATTGGTACAATTGGCAATACAAAAGTTGCATTTATGCCTCGTCATGGTAGAAACCACACTATCCTTCCACATTTAATCAATTATAGAGCAAATGTTTGGGCTATGAAATATGCAGGATGCGAAAGAGTTATCTCACCATGTGCATGTGGTAGCCTACAAAAACATATCAACCCTGGTGACTTCGTAATTTGTGACCAATTCGTTGATTGGACAGATGGTAGAAAATCAACATTCTTTGAAGGACCTGTTGTTCACCACCCATCTCCAACTGACTTATACTGCCCAGAATTAAGAGAATTAGCTATTAAAGTTGCTAAAGATATGGGTATCACAGTTCACGAAACAGGTACAATGACAGTTATCAATGGACCAAGATTCTCTACAAAAGCTGAATCTAAATTCTTTACAGCTCAAGGTTGGGATGTAATCGGTATGACAGCATTCCCAGAAAATTACTTAGTAAGAGAAATGGATATGTGCCCATTGAACATTTCATTAATCACTGACCACGACTGTGGTTTAGTTGGTGATGTTCCACCTGTTTCTCACCATGAAGTTTGCAGAGTATTTGAACAAAACTTAGACAGAGTTAAAAAATTGTTATTCACAGTAATTGAAAACATTCCTGCTGAAAGACATTGCGCTTGCAAAACTACAAGCACTGACTCTCAAATGTAGTTTATAATTCTAAAAAGAGGTTGAAGCATGCCTTCGACCTCTTTTTTTTAGTGTATAGGAAAAATTTATGATAAAAAACGCAATTTACAATTTATTTTACTTCTATGAAATTCTAATTATTGTAAGAATTTTTATGACTTGGATTCCAACTATAAATTGGGAAGCACAACCAACTAAAACCGTTAGAATTATAACAGATGCTTGGCTTGATTTATTCAGAAGATTTATTCCTCCAGTTGGTGGTTTAGATTTTTCGCCAATCGTTGCTATTATCGTATTACAAGTTCTACAAACAGTAATTGTTGGATTGCTTTAAATAAAAGTTTTATAGAAAAAGACGAGGTTAAAAATAACCTCGTCTTTTTTAATACATATTTAAGGAATTTTGTAATAACTTTTGTACTGCATAATTGTATTATCGTTATTTGCTTCGGGATGAGTTTGAAGGAATTGCATTAATTTATCCTTACCTTCAGTTTTTTTCAAATAAGTACATAAGTACAAATAGTTAATAAAATATTCTTTTTTATTTGGATATTTATCAGTAAGTGCAACATATAAGTTGTAAGCTTCTTCATACTTTTGACCTGAAAGTTTTGATAAAGCTATCATTGCTTCATAATTTTCTATTTCAACTGGGTCATAAGTTCTTTCTTTTGCATACTCATAGAATTGTGCCGAAGTTTCATATTTTTTAGAAGTATAGTAACATTCTGCCATTGATGCATAAATATTTGAATCAGACGGATCTATATTTAAAGCTTTCTTATAAGCTTCTAACGCTTCTGGTAGCATTTTTAAATCATAATAAACATTACCCAAATTTATCCATGCATTTGTTTTATTTGGAGCTTGCTGAGTATATCTCAAAGCCTCTTGAAGTTTATCAGAAGAAGCCGTTGCAGAACTTTGATTAATCAATTCAGCATTTTTTGAATACATAATTTTTAAAGTTGCGATATCACGAGATGAAAGAGTCATCATAGATGTAGCCTGAGTTTGAGGATACATAACATCAATTCTATTATCACTATGTCCGTTTATACCAAGAGAATGACCTATCTCATGTAAAGCCGTATTATACACAAAAGCAGACGAGAATTTAACGCCATCTTTTTGAGTTAATAATTTTATATTTGATGATTGAATATCATGACCAGATGAAAAATTATTCGTAATGCCTGCAACAAATTGGTCTTCATCATTTCTTTCAATTCTTGCAGGGAAAGTAACATTTATTTGTGCATTGCTTGGATTATCTACATAATTAAAGGAAATGATTCCTGCAAAAGTTGCAGCGTAGTAATCAAAAGCAGATTGTACAATGTTTGTAAATGGATTACTTTGAATATACACATTAACAGGCATTTTTTGCCAAATTGCAAAACTACCAGACGCACTTACAGCATTTGAAAAATAATTGTCAGACAAATCTCCAGTAGGCACACCTGAAGGAGCAGGTGCAGGAATTTCTTCTGCCTGAACCTCATTTTGATTATTCTTCAACGTAACATTGTTTAGAACTTTTGAATTAAAAACAAACACAGCAACAATTAACGCAAATGCGAAAACTATAGCTTTTATATAACGTGCATCAATATTACTGTTCATAACAAAGAAACTAAATTTCTACGTATTCTCTCAAACGTTTGCTTCTATTTGGATGTCTTAATTTTCTCAAAGCTTTAGCTTCAATTTGACGAATACGTTCACGAGTTACACCGAACAATTGTCCAACTTCTTCCAAAGTTCTTTGGCGACCATCATCCATACCAAAACGTAATCTTAATACATCACGTTCTCTTGGAGATAACGTACATAAAACTTCTGCTAAGTCTTCTCTTAAAAGTTCAGAAGCAACTGTTTTAATAGGAGCATCAGCTTCTTTATCTTCAATAAAATCACCTAATCTTGAATCTTCTTCTTGACCAATTGGTGTTTCAAGAGATAAAGGTTCTTGAGCAATTTTAATAATTTCTCTTAATTTTGGAATAGAAACGCCCATTTCAACTGCAAGTTCTTCTTCAGTTGGTTTTCTTGACAATTCTTGAGCAAGTTTTCTAGTAACTTTTTTCAACTTATTGATAGTTTCAACCATGTGAACTGGAATACGAATTGTTCTAGCTTGGTCTGCGATAGCACGAGTAATAGCTTGTCTAATCCACCAAGTCGCATAAGTTGAAAATTTAAAACCTCTTTCGTGGTCAAATTTTTCAGCTGCACGGATAAGACCTAAGTTACCTTCTTGTATAAGGTCTAAGAACAACATACCACGACCAACATATTTTTTAGCAATACTTACAACCAAACGTAAGTTTGCTTGAACCAGTTTTCTTTTTGCGATAGCACCTGGAGTACCACCTTTAATAATTGTTCTTGCTAATTCAATTTCCTCATTTGCAGATAATAATTTTATACGCCCAATTTCACGTAAATAAAGTCTTACAGGGTCATCTACAGTAACACCTTTGGGTAATTCTAAATCGTCTTGAGAAGAATCTTCTGGTGTTTCTAACATATAAATTTCATCATAGTGACTTTTTGGTTCCATTTTTGTAGAAACGATATCTTCAATGTTATCAGTACTAATATCAACATTCATGTATGAATCAGTACTAGCATCTTCAACTTTGTCACCATCAATGTCTAACATATCTAAATTTTCATCATCATCCATAACATTTGTTATAGATGAATTAGATTGTCTTTTTCTAGTCATTATTATCTCCAGTTCTTAATTGTTTTTTTATTTGATCTCTTAAATGCATTTGGACTTTTAGAGATTCTATCTCGTCGTCATTTACGTCATTATAGAGCTCTTTTAATTCTTGCTGTTCTTTTTCTCTTTTCACAGACTCAAGTTTATTGATATTTTCTACAACTACTGCTTGAAAATCATCAATAGACAAATTATTAAATGAATCCGAAATTACGATTAATTCTGAAATTACAGATTGTATCTCTTCTTGAGAATTAAAGGTTTCGAACAAACTTTCCGTAAGTTCTCTAACATTATTTACGGTATATATTAATTTGTCAATTGTATTTTTTACAATTATTAACTTTTCGTTTGTAAATTGTACATTCTTTGTCATTTCTGCAATCTGCTGAAAATTCAAAGGGCTACTATTTATTAAATACATTGAGAGTATATTTTTTTGCGCTTTTTCTTCAATATTTGAGGATTTTGTTACAATTTTCTTAACATTGATTTTTGAATCAAAATTTTGATTAAGTGTTCTTTGTACCTCATTATTTAAAGCTTGCTCATTTATGTTCAAAGATGTTGAAACCAATTTAATATATTCAGTTCTAATAACATCGTTTTGAATATCCTGTAAAATTGGTATCAAACTCTTCACTAAAGCAGATTTTTCTTGAGGTGTATGTGCTTCTGATTTATGTTTTAAAATTTGATTTAGTTGAAAATCTATTAACAATGGTGCATTATCAACGTATTTCTTAAAGCTTTCTGCACCTTCTTCACGAATAAATTCGTCAGGGTCTTTTCCTCTTGGAGGGGAAATAACTCTAATTTCACAAGAATATTTATCTTCATCAACTGCTAAATGAGATTCATCAAATTGTTTAATTTTACCCAATCCTGAGAATGCATTTTTGATTAACTCAGCACCTCTATTTGTCGCATTAACCCCTGCTGTATCCGTATCAAAAGATAAATATACTCTTCTTGATTTTGTATATCGTGCAAGCAATTTAACGTGGTCTGCTGTTAATGAAGTACCACAAGACGCAACGCAATTTTCTATACCGTGAGCTTGCGCAGAAATAACGTCAAAATATCCTTCCATAATTATTACGGCATCATTTTCTTTTATTGAGTCTTTGGCAGTATAAAGTCCATATAGAATACGGCTTTTGTTATAAATTATTGTATCAGGAGAGTTTAAATATTTCGGATTTTGACCAGCTTCAACTGCCCTAGCACCAAACGCAACGTAGTTTCCTTTTTCATCTTGAATAGGAATTATAACTCTGTTTCTAAATCTATCAACATATCCGTGATTTCCTTTAATCACAAGACCTGACGCTTCTAAAACTTCATCTGAAAAATCTTTTTTTAATTTTTTATATAAATAATTTGGTTCCTTTAAGCCTAAACCCAATGAATATTTTTCGATAACATTTTCATCAATATCTCTACCGTGTAGGTATTCAAGGATAGGCGAATTACTTGGTAAATCAAACAAAGACTGTTTAAAAATTGCGACAGCTTTTTTTGAAGCCTCAAGAGCTCCCTCTTTAACTTCTGCAAATTGTCCTGATTTACCCTTAAATTTTGGTAATTCAACACCATACTTATCAGCCAAGAATTTAATAGTTTCATTAAAATCCCAGTTTCTAATTTTCATCAAAAATGTAATAGCATCGCCACCGACGCCACAACCAAAACAGTGAAAAATACCTTTTGAAGGAGTAACACAAAATGATGGAGTTTTTTCTCCATGAAAAGGACAGCAACCCCAGTAGCTAGAGCCTTTTTGTTTTAAAATTACATCCTCTGATATAATTTCTACAATATCAATTCTATCCCTAATTTGTGATATAGCTTCTTCGTACGTATATTCCATAATATAATTCTAACACGACCAAAAATAAAATCAGTATTTATCAAATTTTTGGATGAGAAATATTCATAAAAATTTTAATTCAAATTTTAAGAATTTGAGCGAGAACGTAATTGAGAACGTTTCCAATCAAGAATGATTGAACTTTCTCTACTAAATTCGTAATTATGGATAAATGAATTTTCTTTTTTAGGTTGATTTTCATTTTTGAATGGAGAATCATCAGAACACATTGTAAAAACTATCGCTTCTCCTGTTTTAGAAAAAGACGTTTGATAGTTTAAATCTTTGTCTGCGTAAAAATTAAAGTTGTCCATTCTTTCTATTTAATCCTCGCCACGAAAAAGTCAACATGGCTATGGTTCTAAATTTTGCAAAAAGCTCCATTTAGAGATTGTGGGGTGCTAGTCTTAACGTTCTACGATACTTTATGTATGCAGAATCCTTTCTTGGGGTTTTTTCTAATCCTTTAGTCTAGTTATCTAATACTTTAGTGTTAGTCTGTTATAATTATTTAATACCACATTATTTTACGTTTATAACATGCCCTGTTACATTTGTTACAAAATTATTCGTGATATAATTAACTTATGGATACTAAATATATTATAGATACTCACTCTCACATAGATATGATTGAAGATATTTCTATTAAAGAAATTCTTAACAATGCAGAGAAAAATAGTGTAAAAAAGATTATTATTCCATCTGCTGATGTTAAAAGTTTTGATAGAATAATTGAACTTGCAAATAAATACGAACAAGTTTATTGTATGTTAGGCGTTTTTCCAGAAGAGGCAAAAACTTGGAGTGATAATATTTTAGATTTGATAAGAAAAAAAGTTTCTCAAAATAAAAAAATAATTGGTATTGGTGAAATTGGGTTAGACTATTACTGGGATAAAACATTTATTGACTTACAAAAAGAAATATTTATAAAACAAATAAAACTTGCAAACGAACTAAATTTACCAATAAATGTACACGACAGAGAAGCCCATAAAGACACTTTTGATATAATAAAGGAACACAATGACCAAAGTAAGTCAAAGGTCATCTTACACTGTTTTTCAGGTAGCTTAGAATTTGCAAACGAATGCATAAAAGAAGGTTGGTTTATTTCTCTTGGTGGTGTCGTAACTTTTAAAAACGCAAAAAAAATGAAAGAAGTAGCGCAAAATATTGATGAAAACTTCTTGTTATTAGAAACAGACGCTCCATATCTTACTCCACATCCTTATCGTGGAACAACAAACCAACCAGCCTACACAAGACTTGTTGCAGAAGAAATTGCTCGACTTAGAGAATCTTCTACAGAACATATTATGGAAACAACTACAAATAACGCATATAAGGTATTTAAATTTTGAAAAAAGAAAGACTTGATACATATTTAGTAAGCTTAGGCTATTTTGATAACAAAAGCAAAGCATCTGCATCAATCCTTGCAGGCGATGTAATTATAAATGATGAAAGAATTACAAAAGCAGGATATCAAATAA
>SAMEA104315433__coassemble_875_pt1 | contig 12861 bp, 10 predicted proteins | sample SAMEA104315433__metabat2_high_PE_030 | metagenome-assembled genome bin SAMEA104315433 (sample SAMEA104315433) | gut metagenome | biome: Monkey gut; feature: monkey-associated habitat; material: faeces | place: China | collected 2013 | reverse complement strand
GGCTATAAGAAAGTATGATTCTTACATCAAAAAATATAAAATTGATGTAAGAGGAAAATCAGCAGAACAAATAAAACAGGCTGTTTATGATATATACCAAAAAAATAGCACAATAGAAAAACCAAAGCAATCAAAAGAAGCATCTTCTGATAAACAAAAATCTGCGAAAGCTCCAAAATCATACAATTATACAACAGATCCAAAACCTATAAAAAATTACTGTGGTTTTAATCCAGAAAGATATGAATTAATAGAAAAAAAATATGAAAAATATGACATCTCTAAATATGATATGGATGAAAAAGATGAAACTGACAAAAACTTTAAATATACATCTAATAGAAGTAAAGATTGTTTAGAAGAAACAAATAAAGCATATAGAAAGAAACAAGAGTTCTATGCTGAAAATGAAATTGATAGACGTATGTATTCTTATCAAGAATCAGCTATAATGGTTGAAACTTATGGTGGTTTTAGAGAAGCAACAGTTTTTGGCGATATAGAAGGTTATCATGGTAAAATCGGTTCTAATAACTTCAAAATGTACAAACGTGAAAACGATTTTGATCCAGGTAATCAATATTTAGGTAGAATTGGAAGACAAGACGTTGATATTGAAGAACGTGACATTCATCATACTATAATCGGTTTTTCCTCTGGTTTGAATAGATATTTTGGAAAAATCGGTAATAATGATTTTGAAATGGAATCAAATTTAAAGGCTTGTTCAGAGGCAGAACGTGCAATCTACGAGGGCAAATACAAAGGAAAATCTTTTCAAGTAGAAGTTGGTAGAGATAACATTGAAAAAGATGACGGTGACAGAGTTATCAGAGGTTATTTTGACGGACAAAGAGTTGATATCACAAAATATCCTGCAAATTTAACACATAACGACAGATTCCAAATAAAAGACCTACCAAAAGATTTTGAAGATATTGCATCATTTATATTTGTTGCACATACAGAACTTGAAAAAACAGGTATATTAAAGGCGGTTTATGAAAGCGGTGAATATTAATTTAAGTGGTGCAAACGAACCTCAAAAAAAGAATAATAATAAAGTTCCAAATTATTTGAGTGGTGATAATTCATCTCAACAATCGGAAAGTATTTTTGATAACAATTCTAACATTCCATCTGTTATTGGCGAACTCGAAAAACAAAACAAAAAGTTAGATAATGCTGTTAATGAACCTGTTTTTAAAATGTCAGAAACAGAAAAACAAGAATCTGAAAAATTAAATAAAGAGCACAAAAGTAGATTAAATTATCAAGAAATTCAGGCAGATTTAAAAAGAGTTACGATGTCTAGAGGTTTTGAATTTGGCTCTTATAAAGGTAGAATTGCAGGAAAAGATTTTTCTTTAAAAAGATCTAATGTTCGTATGACTGGACATAAGTATGAAGGTACTATTGATGGACAAAAGGTTGACGTAAAGGAAACTACTAAGTATTTCAAGACGGATGGTACTTTTGTTGGTACTATTGGAAATAAAAAGTTAGATATGAAATCGGAACGAACTTCTGATAAGAAAAAGATAAATTTTACTGGAACGTATAATGGCAAGTCTTTTACTGTCCAATATAAGGATAATGGACGTGATAATATGTGTGAAAGAACTTTAAAAGGTAAATTTGATAATCAAGAAGTTAATATAAATTCTAAAAATACCGAAAAATCTGAAGATAATTCAATACCAAAGGATTTTGCTGATGTGGTATCTTTGATTTTTGTTAGAGGTAATCATTTAAATGCCATGGAAGATGTTGGAGAAGATTATTTTATAAAGGGGAAATAAATATGTCAGATATGAATATTAATGGTGTAAATAATTTACAAAATACAAAATTAAATCAAACTGAAAAAGCAGAACAAAAACAAGAAGAAATTATGGTTTTTGGTGCAGTTGCACCTGAAAGCCCTGAGGCTCAAGGTAAAATCAGAAGAACTGCTATTAAAAGTTATAAAGGTAATATTGCAGGACAAGATTTTAATCTAAGAAGAAGAAATAATATTTTGGAAAGAGGTTATCAAATTATAGGTAACATTGGCGATAAAAAAGTTGATGTTGAAGAACGTAATAAAATTGTTTCTATGACAAATGAAAAAACTTTTTCAGGTAAAATTGGTAACGAAAAACTTAATATGAAATCAAGTGAAAAATTACTTTCTGCTACTGCAAAGAAAATTTATAAAGGAACATACAAAGGAAAATCATTTAGCATTGAATATTCAAAAGAGAATGCTATTTTAGATGATGGTGATAGACTTATTAAAGGTACTTATGGTAATCAAAAGGTCGATGTAAAATTTGATAAGAAAATTTTTGGATTTTCTGATAATATTGATGAAAACAAATTGCCAAAAGACTTTGCTGATGTTGCAACTTTGATTATGGTTGTTAATGATGACCAAAATGTAAGAAGAACAAATCCAAACGATAGCAATATTGAATAAAATAACATCACAATAAATTTACAAAAGGGTTGGCTTTTATAAGTCAGCCCTTTATAATATCTGTATGATAAATCTTGTTACACTTATAATTTGTTTAATTTTTATAGTTTGGCTATTTTTTGAACCTCATAGAATTGTCCTTAAAAGACTTAAAATAAAAGATGAAGCTTTGAAAGGTTTGAAAATTGTTTTTGTAAGTGATTTTCATATAAAGTTTTATGAAAAAAATCGTTTGAAGAAAATTGTAGATATGATTAATTCTGAGAATCCCGATTTAGTTTTATCTACAGGTGATTTTTTTTCAGGCTACAGAAATATTTCTACAATGTCTTTAGATAAAATTGCTTATGAGCTTGGAAAAATTAAAACTAAATATGGTTTTTATACATCTCTTGGAAATCACGATTATTATAGAGATAATAATAAAGTTACTCAAACTCTTTCAAATTATGGGATTATGACTCTTTCAAATAATAATACTTTTGTACAAACAGAAGATAAAGGTTTTTTTATTGCAGGAGTTGAGGATTTAAAAACTGGTAGACCAGATGTAAAAAAAGCTTTAAAAGGTATTAATGGTGCAGTTATCCTATTAACACATTCACCTGATGTATTTGAAGATGTTCCTGACTCTGTAAATCTTACTTTAGCAGGACATTTGCATGGTGGACAAGTTCGTATTCCATTTATCGGCGCAATTTTTTGTCCGTCAAAATTTGGTACAAAATATGCTTGTGGATATTTTGAAGAAAATAATAAAAAAATGTATGTCACAACAGGTATTGGCACAAGTAAATTGCCTATACGATTTTTATGTATTCCAGAAATTGTTGTTATTGATTTTGAATAGAATTTAAATAATATAAGTGGTGAGCGCAATTTTATTGCGCTCACCTTATTTCAGTTTTATGTATGATTTAAAAATTTAAAATATATATAATAATTAAATAAGAACTTTGAAAATAAAATTTAAACAGGTGGACACCACAAACTTTTAATTAAACATCTCTGTAATGAAAGGGGGTGGCGCCTATGGCAAAATATAAAACGCTAGCCGTTATGTTTTACATAATAGCACTTTTGTTTAACAAACAAAAACTAGCGTTCTCAATCGCCATTGCAACGCTAGTCTTAATTAATTAATAAACCTGTGGTGTAAAAAATTAGCTTTTGCTAATTGCCACCTGTTATATTTTTATTATAACTTATTTTTCAACTTTTTCAAGCCTTGGTTTTTACTTATTTCTCAATTTGGTAACAAATTTAGAAAGTTTTTCCATTGCTATTTTTAGGGTTTCTAGTGAATATGCGTAAGAAATTCTTAAAAATCCTTCGCCACTATCGCCAAAAGCTGTTCCTGGAACAACTGCAACATGTTCTTCTTCTAAAAATTTTGTTGCAAATTCTTCGCTTGTCATTCCAAATTCTTTAATGCAAGGGAACACATAAAATGCGCCATAAGGTTCAAAACATTCTAAGCCCATTTCTTTAAATGCATTCATTAAAAATCTTCGTCTTTGGTTGTATGACATTTTCATTTCTTTGACGTCGTTATCACCGTTTTTAAGTGCTTCAACAGCAGCGTATTGGCTGATTGTAGGAGCACACATAATTGCATATTGGTGAATTTTTGTCATCTGTGTCAAAAGTTCTTTTGGTCCACAAGCATAGCCTAATCTCCAGCCTGTCATTGCATAAGCTTTTGAAAAACCATTAATCAGTAATGTTCTTTCTTTCATCCCGTCAAGGCTTGCGATTGATACGTGTTCACCGTTGTATGTTAATTCTGAGTAAATCTCGTCTGACATTACAAAAATATCGTGTTTTTTAATAACTTCTGCGATTTTTTCTAAATCTTGTTTATCCATAATCGCACCTGTTGGATTGTTTGGATAAGGTAAGATTAAAACTTTTGTTTTGTCAGTAATAGCTTCTTCCAATTCTTCAGCTGTCAATCTGAAATCATTTTCAGCTTTTAAGTTAAGAATAACAGGTTTAGCGCCTGCAAGAAGAGCACAAGGTTCATAAGAAACGTAAGAAGGTTGAGGAATGATAACTTCATTCCCTTCGTTAATCATTGCTCTTAACCCAATATCAATAGCTTCTGAGCCACCTACAGTGACCAAAATTTCACCGTCTGGGCAATAAGAAATTTTTTGTTTGCGTTTGATATAGTTTGAAATTTCTACTCTTAAATCTTTTAAACCAGAATTTGAAGTGTAGAATGTTTTACCTTGTTCAAATGCATAAATACCTTCATCTCTAATGTGCCAAGGTGTATCAAAATCAGGTTCGCCAACGCCTAGTGATATAGCATCTTTCATTTCTGAAACTATATCAAAAAATTTTCTGATACCTGATGGTTTTATTGATTCTATTGTTTTTGAAATTGGAATACTCATTATAACATCATTTCTCTTTCATCTTCGTGTTGTTTTTTCTCTAAGATAGTGCCGTGGTCTTTATATTTTTTCAAAATAAAGTGAGTTGCTGTACTCAAAACACTGTCTAGTGTTGATAATTTATCAGAAACAAAGGCTGAAATTTCTTTCAAAGATTTTTCTTCTAATGTTACTAATAAATCGTAAGCACCAGAAATTAAATAAACAGATTTAACTTCTGGATAGTTATAAATTCTTTCTGCAATGTGGTCGAAGCCTTGACCTCTTTGAGGTGTAACTCTAACTTCTATAAGCGCTGTAACTTTTTCTACAGAAGTTTTATCCCAGTCTATAAGTGTGTGGTAACCACAAATAATACCTTCTTTTTCTAATGCTTGAAGTTCGTTTATAACATCTTCTACAGAAACTCCAAGTATTACAGCTAATTCTTTTAAATCAATTCTGCTATTTTTTTCAATTATAAGTAATAATTCTTCTCTCATAACATCTCCCCATACGTAGTAAGATAATTATAATATATGTTTAAAAAAAAATCATTATATAAATTTAAATTTAAACCAAATAAACGACAAATTAAAAGAATTATGCTTGCAAAAAAGGTTTTTTCTGATATTATTGATACAAAGTTTTCTGTAATATAACAATTTTAGAAAGGTGTTTAAATTATGCAAGAATTAGAAAAACAATTCCACATTCATTGTGTTGAAGGTGATGTAGGTCGTTATGTAATCTTACCTGGTGACCCTGGTAGATGCGAATCAATCGCAGCTTTATTTGATAATGCTCATCACGTAGCACAAAACAGAGAATATAATATTTATACAGGTACTTTGTTAGGTGAAAAAGTTTCTGTATGCTCAACAGGTATTGGTGGTCCATCAGCTTCTATTGCTATGGAAGAATTACACAACATTGGTGCTGATACATTTATCAGAACTGGTACATGTGGTGGTATTGATTTAAACGTACAATCAGGTGATATCGTAGTTGCAACAGGTGCAATCAGATTTGAACATACATCAATGGAATATGCTCCAATTGAATATCCTGCTGTAGCAAACCTAGATATTACAGTTGCTTTAAGACAAGCAGCTTTAGCAATGGGTAAAACAACTCACACAGGTGTTGTTCAATGTAAAGATGCATTCTACGGTCAACACAGCCCAGCTAAAATGCCTGTTTCTTATGAATTATTACAAAAATGGGAAGCTTGGAAACGTTTAGGTGTTAAAGCTTCTGAAATGGAATCAGCAGCATTATTTGTTGTAGCTGATGCATTAAAATGCAGATGTGGTTCTTGCTTCCACGTAATTTGGAACCAAGAAAGAGAAGCTGCAGGCTTAGATCAAAAAATGAGCGAAGATACATCTTCAGCAGTAAGAGTTGCAGTTGATGCTTTGAAAATCATGATTGAACAAGATAGAGCAGCAGCTAATAAATAGTTAAGTTATTTTATTTAAGAGGCGCTGAGGTTTTACCTCAGCGCCTCTTTTTATTCTTTTAACCATTCATTATCATCTGGTCCCATTTTTGTTACGACAAGTGCAAACCTTTTGTATTTATGGTGTAGAAAATCGCTTTTTATTTCTCCAATTTCTTTAAATGGTATTGCACATTCTTTTAGTAAATTTTTTTGGATATTATATTCAATTTCACTTTGGTTTACTATGAATAGTTTTCCACCCGTTTTAAGTGAAAAATATGCGTGCCAAAGCATTTTTTTAGGGTTAAAGTATTCTAAAGGTAAGCCCCAACGCATGTGTGGATACTCCCTTACAAAAGGTAAAAACCAAGTGAGATAATCAAATTTTTCATCATAGTTCATAAAATCTTTTGGTATATATCTGGTATTTTTTAGCCCTCTTTTATAAAATTTTGCAACTTCGTATCTTGAATAAAAATTCCAGTAAAGTCTGTATGCATCAATTTCAATACCTTTTAAGGATAAATTTTCACAATATTTTTTAAAGAATGTATATTGACCTTTGACATAGTTCCAATTTTTACAACCAATATCTAATGCTTCAATTTTTTCTTTAGGATTTATTTTAAAATATTTGTCCAAAACATCAAGCATATATAGATTTTCTCTATAATTTTGCTCTGTCATTTCTTTAAAATATTCAAACCCATATTTTTTATGAAGGTCATTTTCTCTTTGTTTAAGTTCATCTCCAAAAATATTTGATAAATCTTCTGCCTCTTCAAAATAACCTTTTCTTGAAAATTTCGTCTTTTTTCTTATGTAAAAATCGATTTTATTTTTTAAATTATCAAAAAATTTCATATTCTCATTATATAATATAAAATATGGATTTAAAAATTTTCGATAAAAAGATTTTAATAATGTGTGTTGTTGTATTTATTCTAGGGCTTTTTGCAAGAATTTATACAATAACTTTGAAGGAAGATTTGCACCAAGATGAAGCTTTGAGTGTTGTTCTTTCAAATTATTCAGAATATGGATGGTCAAAACTACCAGAAGAAAATATTGTTTTTTCTGGTAAAGATGTAAAACAAATGATGTTTTGGAATGACTCTTCTATCAAAGATATGTTTACTGATATTGGGAATTTATATCTTTATACAAGGGATGATTCTCATTCAAATTTGTATTATTCAATTTTGAGAGCGACTTTCACTGGTGTTGATAATTTTGATATTAAACAAACTATTTATAGAGGTTGTGCCGTTAATTTGATTGCTTATTGTTTGGCATTTTTCTTTATGTTTAAACTTTTGGCATTATTATTTAAAAATCAATCCTTGATACCATTTGGATTGTTTGTCGCATTCTTGAATATGGGTTCTATTTTAAATGTTGCTTACTTAAAACCTTATCAACTTCAAGAATTAGCTTTTGTAATGGTTACGTATTATTTTGTTAGATTATTGAAGGGTGAAAATATAAATCCTTTGAAACTTTCTCTTGCGATAGTTTTTTCATTTTTAACAGGATATTATTCTCTGATTTATGTAGGAATTTTAGCAATAGTTTTGTTTATTAAAAATTTAGATAAAAAATATTTGCTAAAGATTACAGGATTGTCTGTTTTATTTACAACTCTTTTTTATCCAGGATATTTCTTAGGGTTGATAAGTTATAGAGCTACGGAAACGGTTGAAAGATTTTCAGGCTTTAACTTGTTTAAATCATTTTTAGGTATATTTTTCTTTTATTTTAAATATATCTTTAGTTTTATTTTAATTATTTATTTGGTTTATTTGTTGGTAAAAATTTCAAAACAAAAACTATCTGCAGATGAAAAATCAAAAGATATAGTTTTGTTGTTTGTTTTAGGGCTCGTTTGGTCTGCAATAATTTTATTTATTGCTCCATATAAAGTACTACGATATATCTTACCAATTTTTCCTATAATGACTTTAATTATTCCTTATGTTGTTTCGCATTTTGAAAAGAAAATATTTCCAATAAGTATTATTTGCTCAATTGTGGTTTTAAATTTCTTTGTTGCTGTTCAGCTTCATAAAAATTCTGAAATTGGAAAATATGTTCCTTTTTCACAATTAGATTTTTTAAGAAATAATTTAACAAATGATTATATGTTTAAAAGAGATATATCAAAACCAGTTTTTGTAGTAAGACCAAATGGAGAAAATTTAAAAATAGGTAAAGTCATTATGTTACCTAGTATTGCCCCATATTTTGACGATAATCAAAAATACATATTTATAAATTTAAATACTAAAGTTGCCTTAAATAATTTCTATGTCGTTTTTCCAATTTTTGAAAAATCAATTTATACGGATGCAAAATTTGAGAAATTAGAAAAATGTAATAAGTATTATATGTGTGGCGAAATTAAGCGTTAATTATTGTAAAGAATATTGCTGGCATGTAGCAAAAATAATATTTACGAGCTTTAATGTAGATGTAGGTAGGTAATTTATATAATTTTTTGCATGCTAATTAAAAATCCACAACAATCAAATATGTTCGCTTGTCGTGCGACTATTCAGAAAGAAAGTAGTAAAACTTCTGATGTTTCGTCTGGTAAACTTGTGTCTAATCCTATCAGAAAAACTTCCGACACAAATTTTGTCGCCTATCCGTTGCTTAATTTTACAGGTTTAAATAAACAAAAGAGTAGACAGGAACAAGGTAGAGAAATTGCAAATAATTTACACAATTCTTTAAAATCCACTGTTGGGGCAATAGATAATAAAAAGTTTAAAAACGAATTTAATAAAATCGATAAAACTAATGTTATACCTACTATAAAATCTTACGATAAATTATTTCCAAAGAATACATTAATTTCAGATATTTTAACAGAAACTGGTACTGATATTGAAACTAGGGAAAATACTGTAAAAAATCTATTCAATATTTTAGCTGAAACAGGCAAAGATAATGGCGTTCAGGTTGAACATTTTAAAAAGAATTTTGACGAAGAATTAACTCGCCAAGTGAATAAACCTGTTTTTTCACCAAAACCTACAAAATTAAACAGAATTACAAACGGCTTGGTTCAAGCTATTGAAAATAAAACTTCTTTAACAAAAGAAGAAAAATTGGCTATTGCAAAATCTAAACCTGAAAAATTTTATGATTACACAACTCAACTATTGGAATCAAATTTAAAAGTTGCAGAAAAATCATTCCAAGAAAGAGTAGATAGTGATGGTTTTTTTGGTAAAATTGCTGATAATGTAAGTGCTATATGGAATTCAAAAAATCGTAAGAAATTAGTACAAGAGGATATTGATAAACACAAGGATGAAATTGCCTGCTTGAGAGCCGTTGCAGATAAAGGTGATGATGAATTTAGAGAAGTATTTAAAACTATCTTTAAAGTTGATTATGACCCTGAATTAGTTGCTACCTACAAAAACAAAGAAACTCAGCTAAAAACGAGCTTAGTCGCTATTGCAAGCGAAAATTTCTTTAATGATAAATTGTCTGATTTAATTAATAACAAAAAACTAGAAGATAAATATGAAATGCTTCATACCATAACATGTAGTGCTCCGGTTATTAATAAAATTGAAACAAAAGAAGAAATGTATCAAAGAAATTATAATAATTTCAGTATGATTTTAGGTAAAGGTGATAAGAAAAAAGGTTCAGAAATTCTTGAAAGCAAATTTAAAGCCGAAAAACTTAAACCTGATGCAACGTTAAAAGATAAATATAAAGTTATGGTAAAACTTGCAAATTCCCAATCTCACCAAATGCATAAGGAAACTATGAAAATTACTGGTGGAAAAGATATTAGCCTTGTAAAAAAAGAATTTGAAGCAAGCTATAATGCAACATTTGGTGTTGAAAATGATATTGCAAAACGAGTTACAGACTATAATATTTCTCAAGAGGTTGGAGAATACGCTGCAGATTGTTTAATTATGGGTCCAATTATGATAGGTGTAAGCTTGGCTACAGGAAGTGGTGTAACGATGGCATCTGCCGTAAAAGGTGCTTTGGCGGCTACGGGTACAAATATGGTAGCTTATTCAGCTGATAGACTAGCATCTAAAAAAGGAATGACAAAAGAAGATATTCAAGATATTTTAAAATTCTCAGTTCTGGATGGTTCAACTTTTGTTGCTAGTGCCTTAGCAAGTACGGGAATAAATTATTTTACGTCAGCAGCATTTAAAGGAGCAAGTGTTGGCAAAAAAGCTACTGAAATAGCTATGCTTACACTTGCTGAAACTACTGCAGATGCAACTGTTCAAAAAGTTTTATATGGCAATGTTAAAATCGATGGTGTAAAATATTCTGCAACTTTCTCTCTTGCAGGTCAATTATTGGAACTTAAATTGTTGAAATAAATTCAGAGTGAAAAACTTTGTATGTCATTGCGAGGAGTAAAACGACGAAGCAATCTAAATAAATCACCATTTTTTTGGATTGCTTCACTACGTTCGCAATGACAAATATTTTTGTAGGTTGGGCATACCTGCCCAACAAATTGGAGTGAACCCTCACCCTTGCCCTCTCCCAGTATTGGGCGAGGGGAATTAGATAAGTTGCAATGCCACAGATGGATTTTGGTTTGCAGTAGAAAGCAGAGTTGAGGTTACGTTTTGCAAGATTTGGTTTTTAACATAATTTGCACTTTCTTTTGCAATATCAGCATCTTTAATCAAGGAATTTGCAGAAGTTAAGGCATTTCTTTGAATTTCTTGAAACTCCATAACACTTTCTAATCTATTTTGTGTTGAGCCTATTTCTGTCATTTTATCCGTAATCTTACTCATCATAGCGTCGATTTTGTCTAAAGAATTACGTGCAGAAAACTCACTTAATACAGAAACATTAAAATCACCAAGACTGAACCCCGTATCAACAGATATCATCGAGTTTTTAGAACTATTAATCCCAACTTGTAGGTTGGTATTGATAGTGATTTTTTGTGGTAAAAATGGATTACTACTACTTTCAAAAACATCAATTACTCCAGGAGGATTTGTGCCTACCATTTTTAGGTCTTTAACTTCTGAGCAATATGCACAATTTTCAATATTTACTGTTTTACCTGTAGGTACTGCACTTATAAATACTGAATTATTATTACCTTCAAAATTTCCACCAAAATATGAATCCTTTATAGTACCTGCTCCCATACCAATAAAACCTCCAGCATTCTTTGTATTAACAAAAACGGTGCAATCAGTTATTAATACAGTTCCACCCCCTAGCATCCCTCCTGTAACTCCCTTTCCTGTTACGTTTCCGGAGATAGTACAATTTGAGATTTCTACATCTTGAACATATCCACCAAGTCCTCCTGTATACCATGGTCCAGTTACAGAAATATTATCTAAATTTAAATTTTTAATTGTTGAATTAAACATTTTTCCGAAAAAGGCTTGATAACCATCTTTTTCGTTGTTTATTTTTAAATTAGTAATTGTATAACCATTACCGTCAAATATTCCATTGAAATATGCTGGTGAATTACCAATTGGAGTCCAATTAGACCCATTACCGTCAATATCACCAAGTTCATCTAAATCTATATCTGCAGTTAAAGCAAAAGTAGTGTCAGTTGTATTTATTTTTTTATCATTAACAATGGTTGCAAGTTTTTGAAGTTCTTTAGCATTTGATATACCTATAATTTGACCTTTGTATTTTTTGTTCCATTCAGCTTGAGTAAGGTTTTCAACGTCAATATCAGTCATGCTCATTGTAGGAACTGATGTTAAGCCTTGTCTTTCTTCTTCACCAAGTATTTTTTTACCATTAAATTCTGTTGTATTTTTTATACGGTAGATTTCTTCTGTAAGTCCGTCGATTTCAGCTTGCATGGCTTTTCTTTCGTCGTCGCCATAAGTACCATTTGCTGCTTGTTCAGACAAATCTCTCATTCTTTGTAGCATAGAATTGATATTACTCAATGTTCCGTTTGCAGTATCAAGCATACTTTGACCCATTTGGGCATTATCTTTTGCAACATCATAAGAACTCATTTTGTATTCTAATTTTGTTGAAATAGCACTACCTGCAGCGTCGTCTTTAGAGCTGTTTATTCTTAAACCTGTTGATAATCTTTCAAGAGCAGTATTCATTTTGTTTGTAGCTTTATACAAACTGCGTTGTGCGTTTATTGATGACATATTAGTGTTGACTGTTATTGACATTCAACACCTACTTTCTTATTGTCATTGCGAGGAGTAAAACGACGAAGCAATCTAAATAAATCACCATTTTCTCGGATTGCTTCACTACATTCGCAATGACGTGAAACGCTGAATTTATCCATTCTGCGTTGGTCAGATGCTGAAATGTCTTGCTCGTTCGCGTTAAACGGCAATTCCACGTTTTGCAAAATAGTTTTATCAACTTTTGCAAAAGCGTTCCAGCCTCTGCTCACTCGCGCTAGCACGGAATGACAATATTTATAATAATCAGAGTGAACCCTCATCTGTCCTTCGGACATCTTCTCCCAGTTTTGTGAGAAGGGAATGTTTATACCCCTCGCCACATTTGCATAAGCAAATAGGGGAGAGGAGAAATTTTTAGTTGAA
>SAMEA104315433__coassemble_874_pt1 | contig 12862 bp, 14 predicted proteins | sample SAMEA104315433__metabat2_high_PE_030 | metagenome-assembled genome bin SAMEA104315433 (sample SAMEA104315433) | gut metagenome | biome: Monkey gut; feature: monkey-associated habitat; material: faeces | place: China | collected 2013 | reverse complement strand
CGTATTGTTCAATATTTAAATATTACGGACATTATTGGAATCATTATTTTTACTATATATATCTAATACTAGCTACATGGCTAGTATCTGATAAAGAAAAATTTTCAAAACCTTTAATGATACTTTTGGCAATTATTTCACTTTTGAACATAAATTGTTATGGTGCAATAAATGAAAATACTAAAAATATATCATTAAAAGGTATCTCAGATATTATGATTAAAGAAATTATATCAGATTCTAATTTTGAAAATAAGACAATAATTCTTGATGATATTGATTCTATCGGGTTTAAGCTTTTACCATATTCTAAATCAAAAAATATTAACGAAGTTAGTTATTGCTCTGGCAAAGGTTATGATAGCAATATAAAAGATTTTCCACCTAAAAACGAATGGTGTTATTTTAAAGATAAATCTACGATTGTTCAGAATAATTCGTCAAAAAGAATTTCTTCTCTTATGGAAAAAGAAGCATTTTTGATTCTTTATTTTAAACAAGGTATTTACCCAGAGTGGTTAAGAGAAACATTGAAAGAGAATAATAATACTATTGCAAAAGTAGCTGACTTTAAAAATGGTAAAATTATAGGTAATTCATTTGCTTGGGATAATTTAAAATTAACACCTTATAAATGTTTTTCTTATGAAAAAACACAGGTTAAATGTATTTGGTATGTAGAAAAATTCTAATTGTTTTCGTTAGTTTCAACATTTTCTTTTTTCATATTTTTCAATAAGAAGATAAATGGAATAACTACGAAACACGCAATACCACAAATTCTGAATGTTTCTATAAATCCCCAAAGATTGGCTTGTTTAACCATTTCTCCATAAAGGGAATATTGTGCCATATAATTTGCCATATCCATTGAAGTATATTGACTTAATGCGCCCCAGGTTGCTTGTAATTTTTGTTCAAAAACTGGGTTTAGTGGGTGAAGATTTCCAACCAAATATGCTTGGTGAATTTGAGCAAATCTTGTAATCAATGTACCAACAAGAGATGTACCGATTGAACCACCAATATTTTTAAGCAAGTTTTGAACACCACTTGCGTTTGTCATTTGGTCGTTACGTAAAGTCATTACCGATAAAGAAATTACAGGAATCATTGCAAATCCCATACCAAGACCGAATACAAAGTTCGGTATAACGATATTCATACTTGAAATATCAAGGTTCAAGTTGCCTAGCATTAAACCAGATGTACCAACGAGTACGAAACCAATTAGAATTAATAATTTGTTGTTAACTTTATTTGTAAGCTGTCCGCAAAGTGCTAGAGATATAAAACTACCAACGCCACGTGGCATAATTGACAAACCACTTAAGAAGGCATCATATCCCATTAATGATTGTAGGAATTGAGGGAGAATAGCAAGTGAAGCTAAAACTACCCCTTGGATTATTACTTGAACGAGTGTACCGATTGAGTAGTTTTTATCTTTAAAAATACTTAAATCAACAAGTCCATTTTTATTTTTTATTTGAGAAAAGATAAATATTATCATTGAAATAACTGATACTGCAGTTAATTTGCAAATCCAAGATGCGTTGAACCAATCTGCATTGTTACCTTTATCTAATACTATTTGAAGTGATACAATCCACAAAGCTAGGAAGAAAAATCCTATTGCATCAAGTTTTACTCCTTTTTGCTTTCTTGCATAAGGAGGATCTTCAAGTAACGTTTTAGAAATATATAAAGTTAAAAATCCTACAGGGATATTTATAAAGAATATCCATGGCCAATTCCAGTTATCTGTGATATAACCACCTAGAACAGGTCCAATAATTGGCGCCATTACGATTACTAATCCAAATGCTGCCATTGCTTTGCCACGTTGGTCTTTTGGAAAGGATTCTAGCAAAATTGCTTGTGAAATAGGTAATAATCCTCCACCACCAAAACCTTGGCAAATTCTTGCGGCAAGTATCATTTCTATTGAATTAGCTATCCCACAACAAAATGAAGATATTGTGAAAATCATAATACTTAGCATAAAGAAATTCTTTCTGCCAAGTAGTTTACAGAACCAGTCAACAGTCGGAACTGTGATACCACTTGCAACCAAGTATGATGTTAAAATCCACATTGATTCTTCACGGCTTACAGAAAATGTTCCTGCCATGTGAGGAAGAGCAACATTTGCAATTGTTTCGTCAAGAACGAACATAAATGCTGCACACATTGTCGGTATTGCGGCTATCCAAGGTCCATACTTAGGCTTCCATTCTTCAGTTGTAGTCACTACTTCTGACATTTTTCTACCTGTTTAATTTTACAACCTTTATTTTCTTTTACATTATCTGCAACTCTTACCTTTGGAATTACTGACATTCCTGGGACAAGTAGGTATTGTTCTGGATTTATTTCTTCTGTGAAAATAATTTTTACAGGGATTCTTTGTACAATTTTTACGAATGACCCTACTGCATTTTCAGGTGGAAATAAGCTAGCTTTTGCGCCTGAAGCTCTTTGGATACTGTCTACTTTACCTTTAAATTTATGTTTTGGATATGTATCAACTTTGATTTCTACGCTTTGACCGACACGCATTTTTTCTAGTTGGTTTTCTTTAAAGTTCGCAACTACCCAAACTTCATTTGGTACTATTACAAATAAAGGACTTCCAACTTGTACATAAGCACCTTTTTCAACTCTTTTGCTTGAAACTGTACCATCTTGTGGTGCATAAATTTTTGTATATGATAAATCTAATTGAGCTTGATCTCTTTTTGCTTTTAAAACTTTTATGTCTGCATCAGCAACATTTGTTTGGCTTTTTGTTAAAATTGCTTGTTCTGCGTTTTCTTGTCTTGCCTTTACAGCTTCGTATTTTGTAATTGCATTATCGAGCGTTTGTTTTGATACAGAACCTGTTTCGTACAGTTTTGTATATCTATCTACATCTTTTTTAGCAAGTGCAATTTCTGCATCAACAGCAGAAAGGTTTGCTTTTGCTATGTTTTGAGATTTTAATGCACTTTGATAATTTGCTTCTGCTTGTTCAAGCTTTACTTTGTAATCAGCATTATCTATTTCTGCCACCAAATCACCCTCTTTGACGGTTTGGTTATCTTTTATATATACAGCTACAATTTGACCTGCAACTTTTGGTGCAACTTGAACTGTATGATTTTCAATGTATGCATCTTCCGTTGATTGATATTGCATTGCATCAATAATAGCTATAACCGTTGCAGTTACAAGTAAAATGGCTACAATTATGCCAATAGACTTTTTATAACTTTTCTTTAATTCATTTTTTAGTTCTTTATCTTCTGTCATTTTATAATTTCTCCTATGACGTTAAATATTAAATTCTACAATTTCGGATAATGCTTGTTCTAATTGAATTAGAGTATCTCTCAAATCAATCATTTTTTCTTCTGAAAACTTTTCCAATAATTTATCCATAACCTTTTCCATTATAGAAAATTGAGTTTCGTAAAGTTTTTTCCCAGCTTTTGTAACTCTTAATCTTCTAACTAATCTATTATTCTTTGTATCATTTGTTCTTGTAATATAACCCTTTTCTTCAAGAGAATTAAGTATTCTACCAGTTCTAACTCTATCTCTTAAAATTAATTTTGCTAAGTCTCGTTGACAAATATCTGGATTATTTAATATTTGATTAACTGCGACAAACTCATCATGAGTTATATCTACACCTCTAATTTCAAAAAAATTCTTTGAAAGTTGATCAGTATAAATTGCAAGTTTTTGTATCATATAAAATGCACATTTGCTAAAATCTTTTTTTAATTCTATAATTTCTTGTTTTGCCGTCATTTCTTACCCCTAGTCTGTTTGAGTTTGTTACATAACTAACTTGTTTCAAAAAATACATGTTGCATTTGTAACAAAGGTATGGTAACATGTACACATCAGGTTTGTCAAGTATGAGGTAAGATAATGAATTTGAAAAGATTTACGGCAATTTTAATTTTGGCATGCTTTAACTTCACTTACGTAATGCCAGTATTTGCGATTACCGAAAATAATAATAAAAATAATCAACAAACTGTTTATAATCATAAAGTTAAAAAATCTAAAAAAGAAAATGATGATTATAAATATGCTTATGTAAATATGGATTTTTGGAAAAAGTTCAATGATGATAACTTAAATCATTATATTGATTTAGCTATTAAACAAAACTATGACCTTAAAATGGCTAGCTTAACGGTTAAGGAATATTATCAAAATATGAAGCTTCAGTTTGCAAACGAATTACCATCAGCAGGCGTTGGTATTTCTCCAGCGTTTGTAAATGTTATGGGTATGCAACCAGATGATTTTGCTGTTAGCGTTCCTGCAATGTTTAATTATGAGGTTGATTTATTCTTAAAAAATAGAGATAAAACAAAATCTGTAAAAGAATTATACAAAGCTTCTCAAGACGATGAAAGAGCTGCATATATTTCTATTGCTTCAGCCGTAGGAAATGTGTATTTTAATATAGTTAAATTAAACGAAATTATTAAATATCAAGAAAAAATTGTTAATTCAAGACTAGATATTTATAATATGATGCTTGCAAGCAATAAAGAAGGTATTGTTTCAACGGCAGATACTGTAAAGGCAAATAAGGCTTATGTATACGGAGTTTCTGATTGACTTGAAAAAATCAAGAGCAAAACTTTTAGACCAATTCTGCGTATTGATTGGCGAAGATCCTAAAAATGGTGAAAACTTAGCTTTCACTCCTTTAAATCAAATTAAATTTACTGGTACTATTCCAAAAGAAATCTCTTCTGAAATCATTGTTGGTAGACCGGATTACTTAAAAGCAGAAAAGATGATTAAAAAAGCAGGTATTGATGTAAGAGTTGCTAAGAAAGAATTTTTACCGTCAATTAATCTTACAGGTTTAGCATTGTTAGATGTTAAAAATAGTATGTTTTCGAAAGAAACAACTTTAGCAGCATTAGCCCTAGGTGCTATGTTACCAGTATTTACAGGTGGTTCAAGAATCGCTAACTTAAAATTGAAAAAAGTTCAATATGATAAAATGCTTGAAAATTACTACAAAACAAATTTAACTGCAATTCAAGAAGTTAATGATGCTTTGGCATCTGTAAAATATGATACAGATAAATTAAACGAACACATTAAACAACATCAACTTGAAACAAAAGATTTTGGTTATACAAAAGACAAATATAATCAGGGTGTTATTTCAAGACTTGATTTAGTTCAAATGGAAGAAAATTTACTGAACGTAGAAAAGTTGATAAATTCAACACGTTCAGAATGCTACATCAGCTATATAGATTTGTATAAAGCTGTGGGTAGTAAATTATAATATGTTCTGATTCCGAGAGATATATATTTGCTGAAATAAAATAGCAAATGAAAGCCCTTTTAAGGGCTTTTTCATTATGTAGAATTATTCAATAAAATACGGTCGAGGAATGGAATATATATGTCATTGCGAGCGAATGCGAAGCAATCCAAAAAAACTATTTAAAAAACTTATAAATCTCAATATCTAAAGCTTCTGATATTTGGATTAATCTTTTTATGCTAGGTACTTTTTTACCACGTTCAATTTCTGATAAATAATCAGCCGAAATGCCAGCAAGTTCACTTAATTTTTCTTGCGTTAAATTTTGATTTTCTCTAAATGTTTTAATATTATTTCTTAAAATATCAGTCGTGCTATTTGCCATAATTTAATTTTAGTGATATTTTAATTTATATTTAACAGGCAAATAGCACGGAGAAAACAAAATGCAAAAATATGAAGACGTATTGGCTGACGTAGAAAAGTACTTTGACCAATTAATAGATTTACTAGATTTAATGATTGAACATGATAATGTATCTATCAATAATGTAATGACTTTAAAACAATTAGCAGAAAGTGGATTAAGCTCAATAAAAACTTTAAATATGTAATAATTTTATTGACAACTTCTCCCAGAATTGGGCGAGGATATTTGTTTTGAAATTTCGCCCTCTGCTAACTCGCGCTGTCTTGCTCGTTCGCGTTAAAAGGCAATTCCGCGTTTTGCAAAATAGTTTTATCAACTTTTGCAAAAGCGCTCCAGCCTCTGCTCACTCGCGCTAAATAGCCAATTTGATTTTAAATTCTGTCAAAACGCCTTCTTCACTTGTTACGGAAATTTCGCCATCGTGGGCTTCAACGATTTGTTTTGACAGATACAAGCCTAACCCTGTACCAATTTTTCTATATTTTTTAGATGTTGAATAATATTTATTAAAAATTAAGCCGATATCTTTTTGGCTAATACCTTTACCATAATCTATTACTGATATATAAACATTTCCACCTTGAATATTTGTTTTTATATCAACATCAGTTGATGTTTCTGAGTATGATAATGCGTTTTGGATAAGGTTTTTAATAACACGTTTAAATTGCATTTTATCAATATTAATATTTACATCTTGTGGAGCTACAAAGTTTAATTTGATATCATTTTTGTCTGCAACTGGACGCATTTCATCAATTGTTTCTGATAAAAATTCGTTCAAGTCAGTATTTTCTTTATACAATTCAATAGTTGTATTATTGCTCTTATAAGTATCTAACAACATGTGTACTAAATCAATTAACTCTTTGTTAGAAGATTGCATTTTATCTAGTACATCTCTTTGTTTATCATTGATTTCGCCAAATGTTCCGTTGATTAAAAATTCAAGCATATTTGATTCTGCAACGATAGGTACTTTCAAATCGTGAGTAAGTGTTGCTACGAAGTCTTCTTTCAATTTTTCCAATTCTTTTTGGTTAGTTACGTTTTTAATCAAGATAATATATCTGCTAATTCTATCTTCGATATTTAATCTTAACGCTGTTGCTTCAAAAAGGTCTGAAGAATAAGTTTTTATATAAACATCTGTATTATGAAGATTTTCAATAGGTGCTTGGTTAATTGGTTCAATAAAATCAAATACATCTTGACCAATAAGCTTTTTGTTGCTTTGTCCAAACCAATTTGAAATCTTTGGAGTTACTTTAATAATTTTAGAATTTTTATCGACAATAATAAGACCGTCAGAAAGAGAGTTCAAAACACTTTCTAAAAATCTATTTTGACGCATAAGTTCTGTTTGTTGTTCTCTAACTTTTTCTTCTGATTCTTTTAAAGTATCGATAAGTTGGTTAATGCTATCTGCAAGAGCTTCCCCCGATGTAGAATTAATTTTTCCAATTTTCTTTGACAAGTTACCAGAACGGATTGATTCCACAATGTTGGCTGCATCTTCAATAAACAAGTCTGTTTTTTGCCAATATTTGTTTGTTGAACGTACAACAAGAAATAATAGGACAAGAATGAATATTACAAATAAGTTTAATGAATACCAAAGCATAATTTATCCGAATAATTTTTTTTGTGTTATATATATATTATGAATTTATTATAGGTATTTTAACATGAAAAAACTTTTAAATTACATGATAATTTTTTTAATGACTCAACAAACTTGTTTTGGATATTCTGTTGACGATTTATTAAATCCTCAATCTACCCACGAAACTAGTTTCTTTACTGTAATTGGAGCTTTAGCTTTTGTAATTGCTCTAATTTTCTTAACTGGTTTTATTTATACAAAACTTAACGTTGTTGGTTCAAGTTTAGCAAAAAAAACAAGACAAAATGATATCGAAGACAAAGTTTTAGTTTTATCTTCAACTCATTTGAATAATAACCAATCATTGCATGTAGTTGAAGTTAATGGTAAAAAAATGCTTTTAGGCGCAACTCAATCTTCTGTTACCGTACTAAAAGATTTGGGTGAAGTAAAAAACAGTAATAATGATGTGACAGATTTTACTTTTGAACAAGAAATTCCTGAATCTTCACAAAAGGTTGAAGAAGAAAAACAACCAATTGATGAAATTTTTGATAAAGAAAGTTTGAAGGAAGACTTAAAATCAGAAATTGATGATGAAGAAGATTTTGGGCTTTATAAAAAATACCTATAATTATTATAAATAGCAAATGAGGTTTTATGAGAAAAACTATTAGCATAGCTGGAAAAGTTATCGGGGACGGACATCCTTGTTTTATTACAGCCGAAATTGGTATCAATCACAACGGTTCTGTTGCATTAGCAAAAAAATTGATTGATATAGCTTGCGTTGCAGGATGCGATGCTGTTAAGTTCCAAAAAAGAACTGTTGATGTGGTTTATACGCCAGAAGAATTGGCTCAACCTCGTCAAAGTGTTTTTGGTGATACAAATGGTGATTTGAAACGTGGGCTTGAATTTGGTTATGACGAATATAAAGAGATTGATAGTTATTGCAAAGAAAAAGGTATAATTTGGTACGCGTCATGTTGGGATGAGGCTTCTGTTGATTTTATAGAACAATTTGATGTTCCTTGTTATAAAATCGCTGCTGCATCGTTAACAGATGACAATCTTTTGAAATATACAAAATCAAAAGGTAAACCAATCTTCTTATCTACTGGCATGAGTACTATGGAGCAAATCAGACATGCAGTAGAAATTTTAGGTGAAGATAATCTAGTTATTTATCAATGCACTTCAACATATCCTTCTGATGAAAAAGAAATCAACTTAAAAGTTATTGAAACTTTTAGAAATGAGTTTGACTGTCCTGTGGGTTATTCAGGTCATGAAAGAGGTTTAATGCCTACAGTTATTTCTGTTGTATATGGCGCAAATGCTGTAGAAAGACATATTACAAATGATAGAACAAATTGGGGTTCTGATCAGGCTGCAAGTTTAGAGCTTGACGGTATTCATAGAATCGTTAGAGATATTAGAAAAATTCCTAATGTCGCAGGTGACGGTATAAAAAGAGTTTATGATAGAGAATTACCTATAATCAAAAAATTGAGAAGAGTTCAATGAGTAAATTAAAATTTTCAAAAAATATTAAAATGGTTATAACTGATTTTGACGGCGTTGTTACGGATAACAATGTTTATGTTGATGAAAATCAAAATATGTCAAGAAAATTGAACTTTAGAGATGTTATGGCATTTTCTCTTTTGAAAAAAAATGGTATTAAAATAGGTATTATCTCTGGAGAACAAAATTCGGCTATGGATTTGGTTGCTGAAAAATTTGGTATTGAAGATGTTCATGGCAACATCAGGATAAAAATTGATGTGCTAAATACCATAATCAAAAAATATAATTTGAAAGAAGATGAGTATGTTTATGTTGGTGATGATGTAAACGATAGAGAATGTTTGGAAAAAACAAAGTTTAGAGTTACCGTAAATAATGCTCATAAATCAATTTTAAAAATAAAAGATATACAAGTTACCGAAAATAACGGTGGTGAGGGTGCTTTTAGAGAAATTGTAGACAGAATCTTAGAATACAAAAAATAGCCTAATTTCTTTTAAAAATCTTATTTGTTACTACTTGCCAAACTAAATTTATAAGGTTATAATTATTCTCGATATATTATTATACTAGTATAAAGAGTGAAATTATGACAAAGAACGTAGTCGTACAAAAATTTGGTGGAACATCAGTTGCAGATACTGACAGAATAAAAAAAGTCGCAGAAACAGTAGTTGCAGAAAAGAACCGAGGCAATGACGTTGTTGTAGTTGTTTCAGCAATGGGACATACTACAGACCATTTAGTTACTTTGGCTAAAGAAATTTCTGATGTACCATCTCCAAGAGAAATGGATATGTTGCTATCAACTGGTGAAGGCATTTCTATTGCGTTATTAACAATGGCAATTCAGGCTAAGGGTTATGATGCAGTTAGTATGAATGCTATGCAAGTTGGTATTATAACTGAAGATTTACATACAAAAGCAAGAATTTTGAATATTGAAACTTCAAGATTAAAACAAAATTTAAATGCAGGAAAAATAGTTGTAGTAGCAGGATTTCAAGGTGTAACAAAAGACGGTGAAATTACAACTTTAGGTAGAGGTGGTTCTGACACTTCTGCTGTTGCAATTGCAGCATCTTTAGGCGCAGAACGTTGCGATATTTACACAGATGTTCAAGGTGTTTATACATCAGACCCTAGAATGGTTAAAAATGCTACAAAATTAGATACAATAACTTACGATGAAATGCTTGAACTTGCAAATGTTGGCGCTGGGGTTATGCACCCTCGTTCAGTGGAAACAGCTAAAAAATATAGCTTACCATTGAGAGTAAGAAGCAGTTTCTATACAGACGATTTAGGCACAATGATTACAGGAGCAAATGGCATGGAATTAGATAAACCAGTCGTTGGTGTCGCTGTTGACTTTACACAACTTCGTGTTGTTGTTTGCGACGTTAAAGACGAACCAGGTGTTGCGGCTAAAATCTTTAAAAGATTGGCTCAAAACAATATTACAGTTGATATGATTATTCAATCTTATGCAAGAACTTTCAATAATACAAACGACATTGCCTTCACTATTAATAGAGAAGACAAAGATAAAACTATGGAAATCTTGAATGAAATGAAAGATGAAGTAGGCGCAAATGAAATTCATTTAGATGAAAATACAGCAAAACTTTCAATTGTAGGTGCTGGGATGATGGATAGACCAGGGGTTGCAGCTACAATGTTTGAAACTCTTGCAGATTTAGATGTAAATATTAAAATGATTTCTACATCAGAAATCAAAATTAGCTGTTTAATTGATGGTGAACAAGCTGAAATGGCTTGCAATAAAATTCACGAAGCTTTCAAATTAAACAGTAATGATATAGTAGAAGTTAAAGGCACTTTGCCTCCAACAGTATAAGGAAAGGAAATAATAATGGAAAAAACAATTGAAATTAGAATTTCAAAGAAAGCAATTTTGTTTTTACTAGCTATTCTTGGTTTAGTAGCAACAGTTGCTTTAGCAGTTGTTTATAACAACGCAAACTTTAATCCTGCAGCAGGTCCTAGTTTCTGTACAGATGCAAATAATCCAGTTGTAAACTGTGATGGTGTTGCTAAATCTGTTAATGCACAATTCTTAGGTATTCCTCTTGCATATTGGGGTATGATTTTCTATTTAATCGTACTTGTGTTGCTTGTTGCAGACAAACTAAAAAATATCAAATTTTTATCTTGGTTAGAAGTATTTAAAAACCCTTGCAGTTATATCGCTGTATTAGGTTTATTCTCATTTTTAGTATCTATGATTTTAGCTTTAGTAAGCTTTATTTCATTAAAAATGATTTGTGTACTTTGCGTAGTAACATACTTTATTAACCTATTTATCGCATTATTTGCCTCAGAATTTGCAGGTGAAACATTTGGTGCTTCTATTAAAACTTCTATCAACGATTTTAAAGAAGCTCTTTCTGTTAAAAAATATGCAGTTGCGTTTGCATCAACAGTTGCAGTTGCAGTAATTTTCTTAACAGTATCAAGTACAACTTATGTATTTGCTCCACAAGTTAAAGATATTAAATTTATGGATCAATTATACAAAATGGAAGGCAATGATTATGCTGACGTTGCTAACGGTAACACTTTGGGTAGTGAAAAACCAAAAGTTGTTGTTAAAATGTACTCAGATTTGATGTGCCCATATTGCGTAATGGAAAATAGATTGATGCACAAAGTTGCAAAAGATTTCTCTAATGTAAAAATTGAATTTGTTCAATACCCATTAGATAATGCTTGTAACAAAAACATTCCAAATCCATTCCACGTAGGTGCTTGTGATTATGCTAAATTAGCTTTAGCAGCTCAAAAACAAGGCAAATTCTGGGATATGGTAAACTTATTATTTGAAGAAAAAGCAGGTTCAGTAGAGGATGTTTATTCAATCGCTAAAGAACAAGGCTTTGATGTTAATAAGTTAAAAACTGATATGAATGCAGCAGATGTAAAAGCAACATTGTTATCAAATATTGATGAAGCTACACAAATGCAAGTTGGTGGTACACCAGCATTCTCAGTAAAAGGCAAATTATATATGGGTCTAAAACCATATAATGAAGTAAAGGCGATTTTAATTGAAGCAGGAGCAAAAGCAAAATAGAGTTTTACTCCATGCTTGCTGTGGTATCTGTTCAGGATATCCAATCGAATACTTAATAGATAATCAATATTTACCGGTTGTGTATTTTTATAATCCTAATATACAGCCGGTAAATGATTATATAAAGAGATTGGAAGCACAGGAAACTTTATGTGAGCATTTTGGGGTGGAATTAGTAGAAGAACATTATAATACTCAAGAATTTGAAGACTATATTCTTGGGTACGAAAATGAGCCAGAGCGAGGTAAAAGATGTGATAAATGTTTTGAGCTTCGTTTAACTCAAACTGCAAAAAAAGCTAAAGAATTAGGGATAAATATTTTTACAACCTCTATAGCAATAAGTCCTCACAAAAATTATCAACATTTAAAAGACATTGGTGAGAGAGTCGCTAAAGATTTTGATTTAGAATTTTTGGCTGTAGATTTTAAAAAGAAAGATGGCTTTTTAAAAACAAATAAAATAGCAAATGGTTTAGGTTTATATAGACAAAATTATTGTGGATGCAAGTATAGTTTTAGAAAATAATTTTAAGGAGTAAATAAAATGGAATGTAAAAGAGATGAAAACAAAATTGGTTGCACATGCACATATACAAGTTGTTCAAAAAGAGGTATGTGTTGTGAATGCGTAAGAGCGCATAGAGAAAATGGCGAAATTCCAGGCTGTTTCTTTACTGCAGCAGGAGAAGCAACTTATGATAGAAGTGTTAAAAATTTTGTAAAAATCATGAAGGATAGAGTGTAGATAAAGCTTTATTAACAATTATTAAATAAAGTAAACAATTTGAAAAACGTTATGTTGACACTAAAAAATGTTTGATATACGATTTTTAATGCACAGAGCTGTATATATTAGTATGCAAAAGGTTAGACAATAAGTAAGAAAAGGAAATAAGC
>SAMEA104315433__coassemble_865_pt1 | contig 12989 bp, 15 predicted proteins | sample SAMEA104315433__metabat2_high_PE_030 | metagenome-assembled genome bin SAMEA104315433 (sample SAMEA104315433) | gut metagenome | biome: Monkey gut; feature: monkey-associated habitat; material: faeces | place: China | collected 2013 | reverse complement strand
TCAAAATTAGGCAATCTCGCTCCAGAAGATTTCTTGATGTCAGGTATTTCAAAAATTGGTATTCAAGCAGACAGTATTGAAAACCAAGGTACTTCACAAGAATCAATTGTTAAATCTATTGAAGATAGATTAATGAGTGAAACGAGTGTTGACTTAAATGAAGAATTAACAGATATGATTAAGTATCAGCGTTCTTATCAAGCATCGGCAAGGGTATTTAATACTTGTTGCGACATTCTGAACACACTTGTTCAACTTGGAGCTTAAGGAAAAAGCCCAATTATATAAAGAGAGATAGAGAAATTTACACAAAGGAATAAATTATGTTATCAAGAACAACATCAAGCCAAATGTCAGCTTCATTAATGAATTACATGGCTAGTACACAAGGTAAATTTAATAAATTATCAACACAGTTAGGAACTCAAAAAAGAATCAATTCCATCACGGATGATGCTGTTGCTGCAAAATCTATTCTTAGTGCAAAAAGAGAAATTAACTTATATAATGGCTATATCAAAAATATGCAAACTGCTCAATATGAATTGACAGCTGCAAATGATGCTATTAAATCTTCAGAAGGCAGAGTATCTCGTGCAAAAGACATTGCATTGCTCGTTGCAAACGGTACATATTCTAAAACAGAAATTGACGGATTTAAAAAAGAGGTTGACGGTATTATTGATACAATGACATCTTTAGCAAATACTGAATACGGTGATACATATTTGTTTAGTGGTACTGCAACTTTACAAAAACCATATTCATCAGAAGTTGTTCAAGGTAATACATTTACAAAAAATGATGACGGTACTTATACAGCAAAAGACAAAGACGGAAATGAATTGTTTAAGATGAAAGCCGTTGATGATGGTACTGGAAAATTCAAATGGCAAAAAACTGATGGTACTGACGTAACAGCTGACGAGTTAGTTATGTCAACTACAAATATTAATTATAATGGAACAACTGAACCAAGAAAAATTTTGATTGGTGAAGGCGGAATTGAAGAAGAACTAAGTATTGTTGGTTCTGATATATATGGTCAAGGTACTGTAATCTCTACTTTTAATCTTGATTCAGAAACTGGTGAACCAAAGACGACTGTATCTACTGATGCAAACAGTAAAAACGGTGTATTAGCTTCTTTATATGAATTATCAGCTGCATTAGAGGCAAACGATTATGATGCAATTAAAAATGCTATGAATGGTCTTGATGAAGGCGTTAACAATTTGGCTGCAAATAAGGCTAAAATTGGTATTGCAGGAAATAGATTTGATACATTAATTAGTGCTTACGATAACAACGTTACTAATTTAACAAGTTTAAAATCATCTTTAGAAGATGCAGATATTACTCAAGTTGTAACTGAATGGATGCAATCTCAATATGCATTACAAGCTAGTTATTCAATTTCTGCTCAAATGATGAATATTTCTATTATGAATTACATCTAATAGATAAAAAACTTTTTAAAAACTTAAATTACTTACCATTCAAAAATTAATTAAATTCAAGCAAAAATCAAAGATTTTTGCTTTTTTTTTATGCTAAAATCATGCTTAAAAGAAAGGTTTTTTTTTATGAAATCAATTATTCTATTATCAGGAGGTTTGGATTCACTAGCTTGTCTTGCTGTAACAAGAGAAAAATATAATTGCGAATTGGCTATAACATTTGATTATGGGCAAAAAGCTTTGGATAAAGAAATCGAAGCTTCTAAAAAGATTTGTGACTTTTATAATGTTGAACATAAAATTATTAAATTAGACTTCTTAAAAGAAATCACGCAAACAGCATTAGTGAGTGACAAAGAAGTTCCCCAAGACTATGATATGAAAGCTGTTTGGGTTCCGAATAGAAATGGCTTATTCTTAAATATTGCTGGTAGTTTCGCTGATAGTTATGGATATAATTATATTATTATTGGTGCAAATAAAGAAGAAGGCAAAACTTTCCCTGATAATACTTTAGAGTTTGCCAAGAGAGTTGAAGCTGAATTTGAATTTTCGACTCTAATTCAACCAAAAATTTTAATTCCACTTATTGATATGGATAAAGAAGAAATTGTAAAAACTGTGATTGATTTGAAAGCTCCATTAGAATTGGTTCATAGTTGCTATCTTGGTGGAGATAAAAATTGTGGCAAGTGCGAATCTTGTTTGCATTTAATTGAAGCATTGAAAAAAAATGATGCAAAAGACTTTATAAAAAAACTTTTTTAAATTAGAATGTTGATATATTAGGCATGGGAATATAAGTATGAAAACAAAATTAATTGAAAATGAAATAAAATATATTGGTTCACAATTAGCTCCACATTGGATTTATAAAAACTTTGAAATGATGGGTGATGCAATTGTTGCATTTAAAGGGGAATGTGAAGTTAAACTTACAGAAATGGTTGATATTGAAGACGTTATCAACAATGAACCTATTTATAGCAAATATATGTTGAGCTTTATCACAGAACAATTTGGTGTTGATATTACAGAAGGTGTTCTAAGACAAAGACTTTTAATGACAACTATTAAAGAAGTTTTAGAAGAAATGGGTATTATCGTTAGAAGAAGTGGTGATGATTTGTATATTGGTGATAAAAAATTATCAGTATCAATTTGTACAAAATCAATGACATCAATTCTTATACATACAGGATTGAATATTGATTCAGAAGGTGCGCCAATCAAAGCTGGTGGATTGAAAACTGATTTAAATATTGATGATGTTGATACATTTGCTAAAAAAGTTATGAAAAGATATTCTGAGGAATTGGATGATATTTATTTAGCTGGCACAAAAGTTAGAGGAGTAACTGAATAATTATGAAAACTCCAGGATATATGAATTATAGCAAATATAAAAAAGATAAAAAAAATAACTACCAAAGTTTGTTTTTATTGTTTTTAACTGCATTTTTAGTAATGTTGTTGTTTTTTACTGCAGTCGCAAGACATTTGTCGCCTGAAGTTGATATTGCAATAGGTGATGAAGAAGAGGTTGAAGCAAAAGAATCAGGATTGGGTGTAAAAAGATTTATTGATGACAGACTTAAGTTTATACAACAAGAAGATCAAGGTGTTGTAAAAAAAGCTATTGATAAAAAAGTAGAAGAAGAAACATTAAAAGAAAGAATGGCAGAAGATACTTTAGTTCCAGAATTGGATGAAAAAGTTGTTATTCCTTATTCTTTCAAAAAACAAGAAGTTGAAACACAAGCTCCTGCGCAAAAAGTTGAAACAAAGCCAGTTACACCATCTTATAACAAAGTGTTAAAGGTTTGCGTAGGTAAATATTCAACGGTTGAACAAGCGAGAGTCGCTCAATCTATACTTCAAGATTCAGAGGTTGGTGTATCTTCATTTATTAAATTAATAAACGGCTCATATACTTTACAGGTTGGTTCTTTTACGGAAAGAGCAAAAGCTGAACAGTTGTTGAATGAACTTGTAAGAAATAGTTTTCCAGCTAGAATTATTCAAGAATAGTATAGTTGTAAATAGAAAAGGGGTTAATCATGCCTGATATTATTACTATTGGCTCTGCCACCGTTGATGTTTTTGTTAGATGTGATGATGCAAATATTGTGTCAGTATGTTCTACGGATAAAAAATCTGAGTTTATGAGTTATCCGTACGGTTCAAAAATTGATATTACAAATTTTGATTCTACAGTAGGTGGAGGGGGCGTAAATACAGCCGTAAATTTTGCAAACCTTGGTTATTCAACTGGTGCAATTTTTAAAATTGGCGATGATATTTATTCAAAAGGTGTTCTTGCAGGAGTTCAAAACAAGAATATTGATTTGAGTAATATTATTCAAGATAAAAATATAAGCACAGGCTTTTCTATTATTCTTGTAAGTTTTCAGGGAGATAGAACTGTTTTGGCTCACCGTGGTGCAAATGCTCAAATTAAAAAATCAGAAATTAATTTTGATGTATTGAAAGATGCAAAATTCATTTATATTGCACCACTGAATGGCGACAGCAATAAGGTTCTTGAGCCTATTGTTGATTTTGCGAATGAAAATGATATAAAAATTTGTTTTAATGCAGGTACTACAAGTATTAGAAAAGGTTTTAATTATTTGAAACGCATTCTTGAAGAAGCTCATGTCGTTGTAATGAACAAAGAAGAAGCAATGATGAGTACTAAAATTCAGGTAAGACCAGACACAGCTGATAAAAAATATTCATGCGAAAAAATTCACCCTGATATTGTGAAAATGTTAGAAATGTTAAAGACAAGAACAAATCAAATTGTTGTTATTACAGATGGTGGTAATGGTGCTTATGCTTATGACGGCAAAGATTTTTACTGCTGTCCAATTTTTGAAGGTGAAGTTGTTTCAACTTTAGGCGCTGGAGATGCTTTTGCTTCTACATTTAGCGCATCATTAAGCAGAACTAATATGGATATCTTGAAATCGTTGATGTATGCTTCTGTAAATTCAACGTCTGTTGTTTCAAAATTTGGCGCAACTGAGGGCTTGCTTACATTTGAAGAAATAGAAGATAAACTTTCTAAACATCCAGAATACACATGCGTTAAATTATAGGATGTTTGTTGTATAATTGTATTGTAAACTAAATATGAAGGAAAGAACCATGGGTTATAAAGTAATATCAAAAAAAGAATTATGTCCAAATCAATACGAAATACAAATTGAAGCACCTTACGTGGTAAGAAATGCTCAAGCTGGTCAATTTATTATTTTCAGAGTAGAAGAAGAAGGTGAAAGAGTTCCTTTAACTATAGCTGATGTTGATAAAGTAAACGGTATTTTGACATTAGTATTTATGGCAGTTGGTTATACAACTAAAAAACTTGCACAATTAAACGTTGGTGACGAGTTATTAGACTTAGTTGGACCTCTAGGCAAACCTACAGAAATTAAAAAATACGGTACAGTAGTATGTTTAGCTGGTGGTTATGGTGCAGCTCCATGTTACTTAATTTCTAAAGCATTTAAAGATGCTGGAAATAAAGTTTATATGATTATGGGTGCAAGAAACAAAGACCTAATTTTCTGGGCAGACAAAATGAAAGATGCTTGCACAGAATTATTTATCACAACAGATGATGGTACATTGGGTGAAAAAGGTTTTGTAACTCAAGTATTATCAAGAATTATGGAAAATGAAAAAGTTGATTATGCAATCGCAGTTGGTCCAATGCCAATGATGAAAGCTGTTGCTGATTTAACAAGAGATAAAGGTATTTACACTGAAGCAAGTATGAACCCAATTATGGTTGACGGTACAGGCATGTGTGGTGCTTGCAGATTGACTGTAGGTGGCGAAGTTAAATTTGCTTGTGTAGACGGTCCTGATTTTGATGCTCACAAAATTGATTTTGATGAAGTTATAAACAGAACACGAGTTTACAAAGATCAAGAACGTAGACGTGACGAAAGTTGTAATTTATTAAAACAAGGCTAAGGTATTAAAATGACAAATCCAAAAGATATTCCATTTTGTCCTTTAATGTCAGCAGGTTGCGACATGGATAAGGTTTGTATGCAAGATAGTTGCGCTTGGTACTTGAAAAAATTCAAAATTTGTTCAGTTTATATGATTGCGCACAATGCAGCAATGACAGTTCAAGCTAGACAGGCTAAAAAATAATGAAAATTGTGATTTGCGTTAAGCAAGTTCCTGATACTTCAGATATTAAGTGGACGGAAAATAATACTATTCAACGTGAGGGTTTAGAAAGCATTCTAAACCCTTATGATGCCTTTGCGATAGAATCTGCGTTAAAAATAAAAAAATCTGTTGAAAATGTAGAAACAATTGCAATTACAATGGGACCAATGCAAGCAAATGAGGTTATTAGAAAATCTTTAGCTTTGGGTATTGATGATGGTTTTGTAATTTCTGACAAAAAGTTTGCAGGGGCTGATACAATTGCAACTTCAAGAACTTTGGCTATTGCTATTTCAAATAGAATTGGTAAATTTGATTTGATTTTGTGTGGTCAATTTGCAATTGATGGTGATACTGCTCAAACTCCACCTATGATTGCGCAAAATTTGGGTTTGCCACAGGTTACGTTTGTAAAAGAAATTTTAGAAGTAAATGAAAATTCTGTAAAAGTAAAACGAGTTGTAGAAGATGGGGAAGAAATTGTAGAAGCACAATTGCCTTGCCTTTTGGCAATGATTAAATCAGATTTGGTATTAACTCGACCACTTATAAACGGTTTTATTCGAGCTCAAAAATATGATGTTCCAGTATATTCTATGGAAGACATTGGCATGAGTTCTGATAGTGTCGGCATAAAGGGTTCTCCGACTTATGTAAGTAAAGCTTTTAGACCAGAACAAAAAAGATTGGGAATGAAAATAAAGCCTGATAGCGTAAATCACGCAGTAGAAGTTATATTGGAGAATATCAATGACTGAAAACAAAGGTATTTTGATATATGCACAATTAACAAGAAACAACGAAGTTCTTCAAGTAGTTTCAGAATTGGCTTCTGAGGCTCAAAAACTTTCTGAAAAACTAAATGGTGAAATAATTCAAGCAGTTTTGCTAACTGATGGTGAAAATTTAGATGAAATTAAAAATTCTCTTAAAATTTTTGATAAAGTTTACATTTTAAAAAATGAAAAATTTAAAAATTATTCTACTGAAATTTATACAAAAGTGATTGTCGATTTGATAAGTGAAATTAAACCTTCAATCTTTTTGATTGGTGCAACTACACAAGGACGAGATTTAGCTCCAAGAATTGCAAGCGAATTAAATACAGGTTTAACTGCAGATTGTACAAAATTAGACATTAATGAAAAACTTCAACTCGCTGCAACAAGACCGACTTTTGGTGGCAAGTTAATGGCTACAATTTTATCTAAACATTTTCCTCAAATGGCAACTGTAAGACCAAAAGTTTTGAAAATTTCTGAAAATTTACAAGTGAAAAATACCGAATTTATTGAAAATTTTTCAAATTTAGAAAATTTAGAAGAAAGAGTAAAACTTGTTGAGTTTATAAAAAACGAGATTGATAATTCAGAAAATATCGAAGATGCAGAAATAATTGTTTCAGGTGGAAAAGGTGTAAAAGATTTTAAGATGTTAGAAGAATTGGCAAAGCTTTTAGGTGGCAAAGTTGGCGCTACTCGTGGAGCTGTAGATATGGGACTTGCAAATTCTTCAATACAAATTGGGCAAACAGGTAAAACTGTTTCTCCAAAATTATATATTGCTGTTGGTATTTCTGGAGCTATTCAACATCAAGTTGGTATAGAAAATTCAGAAAAAATTATTGCAATAAATAGTGATGAAAATGCTCCAATATTTGACATTGCAGATATTGGAATTGTTGGTGATTTGAATAAAATTATTCCTGAATTGATAGAAGAATTAAAAAAAAGAGGCTAAATATGGAAAATACTGTTGTAATAGGTGCTCAATGGGGCGACGAAGGTAAAGCAAAGATTACAGATTTATTATCAGAAAAAGCTGATTTGATTGTGAGATTTCAAGGTGGCTGTAATGCAGGTCATACAGTTGTTCACAATGATAATACTTATAAATTTCATCTTGTTCCTTCTGGGATTTTATACAATGGCAAAACTTGTTTTATTGGTAATGGCTGTGTAATTCATCCAGAAACTTTAGAGAAAGAAATTTCTGAATTGAAATCTCAAGGTGTTGATTTATCAGGTTTAAAAATTAGTCCTCTTGCAACAATAACAATGCCATATCATATTCAAATGGACGGCTTGAGCGAAAACTCTCTTAAAAAATCAAAAATCGGGACAACAAAAAAAGGCATTGGTCCAACATATAGCGACAAAATTGCAAGAACAGCGTTGAAAGTTCAAGATTTGTTTGACGAAGAAACTTTGAATGAACGAATTGACGTTATACTTCCTCAAAAAAATGCTATTTTGGAAAAAGTTTATGGCGAAAAAACATATTCAAAAGAAGAAATACTAGAGTATTGCAAAAAATACAAAGAAATTTTGGGCGAATATGTTTGTTTTGATTGGCAAAATTTAGTAAGAGAATTTAGAAATAAAAAAATTCTTTTTGAAGGTGCGCAAGGTGTAATGCTTGATATAGATTGGGGTACATATCCTTATGTAACAAGTTCGAACGCTGTATCAGGCTATGCTGCTTGTGGTAGTGGATTTTCTGTTTCTCAAATTAAAAAGGTTGTTGGTGTTTATAAAGCCTATGTTACAAGAGTTGGAGAAGGTCCTTTTGTGACAGAATTATTTGATAAAGATGGTGAAAATATTCAACAAATTGGTAAAGAATTTGGGACAACTACAGGTAGAAAACGTCGTACAGGCTGGTTTGATGCTGTAAATGCTCGTTATACAGCTCTTGTAGGTGGAGTTACAGAAGTTGCGCTTACAAAATTGGATGTATTTGACGATTTTAAAGAAATAAAAATTGCAACAGCATATAAAGACACTAGAGATGGTAAGGTTTATAATGATTATCCAACAAATACCTTAATCCATAAATATTTAGAACCTGTTTATGAGGTTCATCAAGGTTGGATGTCAAAAACTTCTGACATAAAAGCATTTGAAGATTTACCTGAAAATGCGAAAAAATATATAGCAAGAATTGAAGAATTGCTTGAAGTTCCTGTATCTATTGTGAGTGTTGGGGCTGACAGAAATCAAACTATTTTTAAGTAGTTTCTAATTCTTTAAGAAGTTTATTTGCAGGATAATATTCAGGTATAAATCTAAGACAATTCTTTAAAGTTTTAATAGCTTTTTCTTTGTTTTTTTTGTAAATCCAATATTCTGCAAGAATAATGTGTAATTCAGGATCGCCGTAAGAATTGTTTATACCTTTATCTAAGTATATTTTTGCGACTTCGGGGTAATCATTGTACATTAGGACTCTTGCAATAAATTTGTAGCTTTCGCCATTCACTGAATAAAATAAATCGTCGCCGTTTATAATATTTTCTACCCATTCCATTTTGTCTGCTTTTAATAACAAATTTATGTCTATTTCTAAAAAGTTTCTTATTTCAAAATATGTAGGTAAAAATGTTACGTAACCCTCAATGAATTGAATCATTCTTAATGCCCAATGTGCACGAGGGTTTACGTGTGATATATTTGCGAAGGAAGTTTTTGCGTTACTCAAATTTCCTTGTAAAAGTTCACAATATCCTAATTCTAGGTATAACTTGTTTTTGCAAAAATACTCTTCGCATTCTGTAAAGTCTAAATCAAGTAGTTTTTGTTTGGCTACCTCGTAATCTGTTATCATTATTGTTTCTTTTTGATAATTACAGTTTTCTTTTTCTTGTCGTCATCATTAGTTTTTGGCATTAAATCTGCAAGTTTACTCAAATCACTCAATGAATCAGTACTCATTTGGTTTGAATTTTTAATTTGTTTATAAACTTCTTCTCTGTAAATTTTAATTTCTCTTGGAGCTTCAATTGAAATTTTGCAATTGTCATTTTTAGATTCAACAATTGTTATTTCAATATTGTCATTTATAATTATTTTTTGTCCGTTTTTTCTTGATAAAATTAACATATTTCTTCTCTCATTAATTATTCTGTCTGACTATTGCTTACTATTTGAACAACTTAGTTGTTGTACTAAAACCACTATCGGATAAAATAACTTGTCCAGCTTTGTGGTTTTTGATGTTAAAAATTAATGGAGCAAGAAGGTTAATTGTTGCATCTTTTGGAGTTTTATCTGGAATGCAAGCAATGTTTAATACTAATACATCTTCTGCACTTTTTATATCTAATGCTTCTTCTGCACTTGTTGGTAATTCAAATGAATAATCGTGACCAAATACAGCAGGTGTTGTTACTGGGAATGAAGCTTCTGGAGTGTCAACTGCTTGTACCCATTTAAAAATTGGGTTTTCTGTAACGTCAATCATTACATATTTTTTGTCGTCATACCCTAAAATAGGTAATTCAAAATTGAAGATTAAATTTTCATCAACTTCAATTTCTCCAAATCTTGTTGTTTTAACTTTCATAAATTTTCTCTATCCTTTTACTTATATTTAAATTTTCTATCTATTATCGTTGCTTGAACTGAAAGTTAAGTCTGGCATCATTGAGTTCATCAACATTGCTTGCATAACTTCAGGGCTGATATTTGGTTTTTCACCATTTTGACCTTGTGACATCAATAGTGGCAACATGTTCATAAGTTGATTAGAACTGCTGTTATTGTTGTTGTTTCCTCCAAGCATAGAAGAAATACCCGCATAAGGGTTTTGTTGTTGTGCCATCATCATTTGCATCATTTGTTGTTGCAATTGTTGGTTGTTATTTTGTGCAACTTGTGGTGCAGATGGTTGTGCTGGTTGTTGAGTTACCAAACTACCTAATCCGGCTTGGTTTAAAACTTTTATTGCTGCTACAACGTCATCATTTGATGGCATTTTATTTGCTTTTTTAACTTCTTTTGTTTCTTTTTCTTCAGTTGCAACTTTTACTTTATTTACATCTTCTGTATTATTGCTATTTCTTTCGTATTCTCTAAACTCATAACGTTGAATTTCTTCGTCTGAATTCATACGGTTTCTCAAAGAATCAAGATTTTTCTTTGTAGTTTCTTGTTGTGCACCTTTATATACGAATTGGTTTTTGTTTCTGATAAATTTATCCAATTCAGTATCTTCTTCTTTCATTGTGTTGTTTTTATAGCACAAATCAGGTTCTTCTAAGCAAACCTTTCCTTTTGTTGCATAATCTAATAATGTTTCATTTGGTCTTAGTGCAAGAACTTTGTCGTATGCTTGAATAGCGTTTGTTTTTCTACCCGCTTGAACATTTGCAATAGCTAAATAGTAGTAAGCAAGTGCGTTTGAACGTTCGCTTCTTGTATAAATTTCAAGGTCTTGAATACATCCTGTGTAATTACCAGATTTATATTTATTTATTGCACCTTGAAGAGTTACGTTGCTTGCGTATGCAACAGAACTTAAGGCAACCATACCAATTAATAGTTTTGCTATATTTATCTTAATTTTCATATACTTCTCCCCTACAGATTACTTTTTAATATTTTTTCTTAAAAAATCAATCTTTGTTACTCTATTTTATAATTTTTTCATCTGTTTGACATGGTTTAATTGGTGGATATTTTATGAAAATTTTTAAGAAAAAAGCGTCCGATTTTTAATCGGACGCTCTAAATGATATTTTATTTTTTTATTATTTTGTTGCGACTAGTAATTTTTTTATGTTGTTGTAATATTCATTTTTATCGCCATATTTTTCAAGGCTCTTCCATAAGTCTTTTGCAGTAACAAAACCTTCTTCGTATGCGATTTCTTCAAGACAACCTATAGAATTTCCTTTTAGCTCTTCTTGTTGAACATAATTTGAAGCTTCTAACATAGAATCATGAGTTCCTGTATCAAGCCATTCAAAGTTTTCGCCTAAAAGTTCTACATTAAGTTTGCCTTTTTCAAGATAAATATTGTTCAAGTCAGTAATTTCTAATTCACCTCTTGCAGAAGGTTTTAATTCTCTTGCATATTTGCAAACTTGGTTATCATAGAAATACAAACCTGTTACTGCATAATTTGATTTAGGTTGTTTAGGTTTTTCTTCTAGTGAAATTGCTTTTTGGTTTTCGTCAAATTCTACAACACCAAATCTTTCAGGATCTGGAACTTTGTATCCAAATACTGTTGCACCTTCGTTTTTAGCGATTGCATTTTTCATTAACTCGCCAAAGTTTTTTCCGTAGAAAATGTTGTCACCCAAAATTAGAGCTACAGAATCTTTTTCAATAAAGTCTTCACCGATTAAGAACGCATCTGCAATACCTTTTTGTACGTATTGAATTCTGTATTTAATATTTATACCAAATTGTGAGCCGTCACCTAAAAGTTTTCTGAAGTTTTCATAATCAGCTTCGTTAGTAATGATAAGAATATCTTTAATTCCTGCTCTCAAAAATGTTGACAATGGGTAATAAATCATTGGTTTATTATATATTGTCAATAAAATTTTTGATATTGGCAAAGATGCTGGATAAAGTCTAGTACCTGCACCACCTGCTAATATTATACCTTTCATTTATTCTCCTTTAATTTTTTATCAAAATATTCGATTGTTTTTGCAATACCTTCTTTTATATCAACTTTTGGCTCCCAATCTAGTTTTTCTTTTGCAAGAGAAATATCTGGTTTTCTTTGGATTGGGTCATCACTTGGAAGTGGTTTGTAGATGATTTTTGATTTAGAGTTTGTCATTTCAATAATTAATTTAGCAAAGTCTAAAATGCTTCTTTCAGAAGGATTTCCAAGGTTTACTGGGCCGATAAAATCTTCTTCGTTATTCATCATTTTTATCATACCTTCAATAAGGTCTGAAACGTAGCAGAATGAACGAGTTTGAGAACCATCACCATATATAGTAATGTCTTTATTTTGCAAAGCTTGTACTATAAAATTAGAAACAACTCTTCCGTCGTTGATATCCATATTTGGACCATAAGTATTGAAAATTCTTATAATTCTTATATCAACACCTTTTTGTCTATGATAATCCATCATCAATGTTTCAGCACAACGTTTACCCTCATCGTAGCAACTTCTTATGCCAATAGGATTTACATTTCCCCAATAGCTTTCAACTTGTGGGTGAATTGTGGGATCGCCATAGACTTCACTTGTTGAAGCTTGTAATATTCTGGCGTGGCAAGGAATTGCTAAATTTAGCATGTGTGTTACGCCAAGTACAGAGGTTTCAATTGTTTTGATAGGATTGTATTGATAACTTACAGGACTAGCTGGGCAAGCAAGATTGTATATTTGATCTACTTCTGCCAAGTATTCCTTTGTAATATCGTGTCTTACAAGTTCAAAGTGGTCATTTCCAATTAAGTGTCTTATGTTGTCTTTTGAGCCTGTAAAAAAGTTATCTAGGCAAATAATATCGTTTTTGTCATTTAATAATCTTTCGCATAAATGACTTCCTATAAATCCTGCACCACCTGTAATTAGAAT
>SAMEA104315433__coassemble_836_pt1 | contig 13287 bp, 12 predicted proteins | sample SAMEA104315433__metabat2_high_PE_030 | metagenome-assembled genome bin SAMEA104315433 (sample SAMEA104315433) | gut metagenome | biome: Monkey gut; feature: monkey-associated habitat; material: faeces | place: China | collected 2013 | reverse complement strand
TGAAACATACTTTGTAGCATTATTTAATACTTGTCTACAATTACTTACCTGATTAAAAGAATTTAAATTAACACATTCTACTACCATAATTGTATAAAAACAAAGTTTCAAAAATAATTTATCCAAAAGCATGCGTTTGTTACATTTAATCCGATTTTGTAACAAATGTTTTGATATGTAAAAATAACACAGAAATGCTAAAACCTAAGACGTGTTTGTGATAACCTTAAGACAGTATGAAAAAGACTATCACAACCCTTTTTAAAAATTTAATAAAAAGAAAAAATTCTACTGAAATTATTGAAACAGCAGCTAATTCTGAAATCAAAAAAACATTAGGACTTTTTGATTTAGTAATGCTTGGTGTTGGTGCAATTTTTGGTGCAGGGTTGTTCACAATCATTGGTGTTGCGACAGCAGGCTCTGGAACAACACTTGGTGCAGGTTCAGCAGTTACAATTTCTATGGTAATTGCAGTAGTAGCTTGTGTATTTTCAGCATTATGTTATTGCGAACTTGCTTGTATTATGCCTGTTGCAGGTAGTGCTTATATTTATACTTACGCAACCCTAGGTGAATTTGTTGCATGGATTGTAGGATGGCTATTAATTCTTGAATATATCATTGGTGGTATTGCAGGTGCAATCGCTTGGAATGGATATCTTTTCCAATTCCTTAGAGGTTTTGATAAATATTTACCTGATTGGCTTATTAACCCTCCAGTATGGCTTGTTACAGATTATCATACACTTCTGAAACAAAGTACTGATGTTATTAATAGTGTTCCACATATATTTGGAATGCCTTTTTCTATAAACTTACCTGCAATTATTTTTGTAATTCTTTTAACTCTTTGTATCACTAGAGGTACAAAGGAATCAACTATAGTTACAACAATAATGGTAGGGGTTAAAATTTTAATCGCATTATTATTTATTTTTACAGGTTTATTTTACGTAAAACCAGAAAACTGGACTCCATTTGCACCAAATGGTTTTAGCGGAATTTGTATCGGTGCATTTATCATATTCTTTGCATACATTGGATTTGATGCAGTTGCAACAGTTTCGGAAGAATGCAAAAAACCTAGACGAGATATACCTTTGGCAATTATTTTATCCTTAGTAATTTGCACCGTGGTATATATGGCTGTAGCACTTGTATTAACAGGGATAATGCCATTAAATCAAATAAATTTAGAAGCTCCAATGGCTTATGCATTAAACTACATAGGGCAATCTAAAATTGCAGGTCTTGTATCTCTAGGAGCTTTAGCAGCTATGACATCAGTAAATCTTGTTATGACTATTGCAGGTTCAAGAATTCTTTATGCAATGAGCAGAGATTTTTATTTACCAAGCTCTTTGAGAGTCTTAAGCAAAAAAACTAACAGCCCAAACAGAATTATTTGGATTATTGGATTAATCATGATAGTCGGAGTCTTAACTACAGACCTTACTATTTCTGCAGAATTATGTAATCTTGGTACATTCTTCTCTCTAATCATTGTTTGCATAGCTATTCCTATTTTGAGAAAAACAGAACCAAATGTTCATCGTTCATTTAAAGTTCCATTCTCTCCATTTGTTCCTCTCATTGGGGTAATAATTTGCGCAGGTTTATGCTATTCATCATTCAAATCAGGTAGTGCATCTACACCTATATTTATTGGTTATATGCTTGTGGGTATCTTATTCTACTTCTGCTACAGTTATAAAAAAATTCGTAAAAATGAAACTAACATTAAGAATGATAAAAATTAATTATGACTAATTTTTTTGATAGTATTAAAAATTTAATTGGTAAAAACAAAAAAGAAGTATCTTTAAAAGATGCTTTTGAAATGATGGATAAAGAACTTAAAAAGGCTACAGATAGCTATGATAAGGACTTTTTTCCAAAAGAAGAAATTTTATCAATAGAAGAAATGCATTATTCATCACTAAATCTTCCTACAGGTTCTAATTTTGAGGAAATTCAAAAAAAATATAAAGAGCTAAAATCAAAATATAACACAGAAGATTTTCAAGAAGAAAAAGCTCGACTAGAATATGCTTACCAATTTTTTAAACAAAAATTTGATGTTAAATAATAAAAAAATAACCGACTAGTACAGTCGGTTATCTTCTATTTAAAACAGTTATTTTCCTTTTGGAAATTCCATCTTTGGCAATTCAAACTTTGGAAGTTCTAATTTAAAAGGTTTTGAAGCTTGAGATAAATCTTTCTTTGCATTTGATTGATATAACTCATTCAACTTAGCCATTGTTCTAGGGAAATATTGTTGCAAATATTGAGTTCTTAAGGATAATAATTCATGCGTCATCGGAGTATTATGAATTGCATTACCCTCTGCAACTGTTTCTTTTACGCCACCAGAAGGTCCACTATAGTGAGTCAAAGCATTTGTAAAATAATCCACATGTTCTCTTTGAGCCTCAGGAAAAGCTTCTGTAAATGCCGATTTTTCGCTATTGTAAATATCTAACAGTTCTTTGAGAAATCAAATTGTCAACAGTTTTGTAGATAGTTATACTATTTGTAGCATCGACATTTTTAAAATCTTTAGCATGACCTAATTCATGAAGAACTACGAATAGATTATCCCCTGAGTGAAGAGATTTATCCACACCATTGAAGTATGATTCCAATTCATTTGTCATACCTTCAAAGTTTTTAACAGTTTCACTCATTTCTAAAAGTTCATCCCCTGACAAATGTTTAAGTGTAGTGATAAGTTTTTCACTATCACCTTTAACTTCGCCTAAATCAAAGGTTGCAGTTCTTTTTGAATCTTTGTCATCAACAACTGTTAATTTATTATCCACAATTTTCATTGAATAACTTTTGTCATTAAATGTTGATTTAAATTCATTATCAGACACCACAGTAAAGGTCTTTTTATTATCCATTAAGACTTTACCCTCTTTATCAGTAATCTTGTAATGCAAATATCTATCACCTTTAGGGTCATCCTTATATTTATATTGAGTTCTTGTACCGTCTAAAGATTCCATGTCTTTTTGAACTTTTACTTTACCATTCTTCTTTTGTTTCGCAGAACTCACTTCTTTCAAGCCGTCTTCTGTCAAAATATCTACAGTTCTAACACCCTTAACATCAGATGGTCTTGTATATTCTCTTGAAATCATTGTTCCATCTTCATTAACTTTTGAACGTATTTCATAAGTTACATAAGGCATTTTTGATTCTTTATCATATTCATATCTTGTTTTTGAAATTGTATTATTTTTAAGGTCATAAGCTTCTTGCATACGATATTTTTCGCCATCTTTTTTTTGAAATTCTTCTGTCTTTTCAATTGAACGAACATCCAAATTTTCATCCAAAATTTCTGTTGTTAAATTAAATGTTAAACCTAATGCATTTAAGTTAAATGTTTTTGTATCGTATTTGTCACGACCTAAAACGACTGCAAAAGTATTTTTATCACCACCAATATACTCAGTAATTTCATCAACTTTTTGTTTAAGTTTTGCACATTGGTCCTTATCAAAAATTTGAACGATTTGCGCAATATTTTGAGCAAGCATTTTTGTTGAAGTAAATTGCTTAGCATTTTCAAGTTGTTCTGGAGTTAATGATTTTAACGCAGCAATATCGTTTGGATTTGAAGAATATTTTTCAAACTCATTTGGTAAAGGTTTATCTTTATCTGTAGGTATTGTTTTATCACCAGTAGTTTTAGTATCTTGTATCAAATTTGTTTTTGTAAATAATGAATTATTTTCATCAGCTACTAAACTAACTTTTGCACCAACATCACCAGTACTAAAAACATCAATCGTTGCACTATCATCTTGAGTTGATTGTGTTGCTTGCTGTTGTTGCATTTGTTTTAATCTTTGAGAAATATTTCCGATATCATTTGTTGACATGCTTTTCCACCTTCTTATACTAATTGATAACTATTAAAGTATCCTAAAGAAAAAAATTGCCTTTTTTATTAAAAAATGTTAATTGCCATCCGATTTACACTTACAAGCATATTTTAGAGCTAAGAAATAATAAAGGACAGCTAAAAATACTATTACACAAAAATCTCCAAATATTTGATAGAAACTTGCATTCATTTGATTTAATTTTATAATTCCATCAACTCCTTTTGTCGCAGGGATAAAGAAGGAAATTACATTTAAATACATAGGAATAGCTTCTTTTGGCCAAATAAAACCAGGAAGAAAAATTAAAATCAATGAAGATACAACAAAAATCAATAAAGAAGATTCTCTTGTAGTGTACAGAACTGACAAGAAATGAGCAAAGAATACTGTTGCGTAATAAAAAGGTACTAAGAAAATAAATAACGGCAACAAATTATACGACATCGGATAATTTACTATCGCAGGGTATAACAAGTAATAGAAGATTGAATAAAACATATACAACAACACATAAGCCGTAGAACGTGCGAATAAAACATATCCTCTATTTTGTTTTCGATAACAAAAATCTCTATGTTTTTCTTTCATTGTACCTAATAAAAGCCCTAAACCAACAACAATAGTTTGGTGAAGAATTAAAATAAGGATTACTGGATAAATATATGTCGCATAACCTCCTGCAGGGTTATATAGAGGTGTTGATACAAATTCAAAAGGTTGTTTCAAATTCATAGCAATTTGCTTTGGAACACCTTGCTTCATAAGACTTCCAACCTCAATAGCACCACCTAACGATATTGCTGTTTGAGTTGTACCAGTTGCAACAGCTTTATAAATAATCAAATAACTTGAATCAGCATACATAGAAACGTGTGCTTGATTACCATTTTTTATATTTTTTTCAAAATCATCTGGTATAACAACATATCCCTTTAATTTATTTGAATAGAAAAGATGTTGAGCCTCATTTACATCAACAGTTTTTCTTACAACTTCAACATTATCATTAGCATCTAGCTTTTTAGTAAATTCTCTTGATAATTCTGTATTATCCATATCAACGACAGCAATTGGTACATCTTGTAAAACTTCATTAGAATATGGGATTGAATAAAAAATTGAATACGCAATAACACCAATTACCATAATAAGAACAGAACCACCATCATGGAAAAATCGACGATATTCAGATTTCATTATTTTCCAAAATTTTTTCATTACTTTTGATACCACGTACTTTCATCATTTGCTAACTTTTTCAATCTTGGTAAAGTTAAAAAACACAAACCCAACAAACAAAGTAAAGCAAATATATTTTGTAAATCATAAACAACAGGCAAATCTCTCATTGTCTGATTTAAAAGAATTTTAATATAATGACTTAAAGGCAAAGATGCGCTATAAATTTTTGCAAACATAGGCATTGCCATAACAGGATAAGTTACCCCCGCAAAAGCAAAGCCCATAGCAGAATAAAACGCTGCATTACTTAAACAATATCTAAAATTACCATTTATAGACATAAATAATGCGCCTAAACTCAACACAGTAAAAATAAACAGTAATGTAGAAAAAACAACCATTAAAAAGTTTCCACTAAATGGTGAATTAAACAAAACAAAGTACATAAAATAAATTATTGCAAAATCACAAGAAAAAACTATAAAGTATGGAGTAATTTTTCCAAGCGTCGCAACAATTATAGAGTCATTTGCAGATTTTAGCCATTTTTTTGTCGTACCTTTTTTGAACTCAATACCAAACGCCCACATTGCAACCATCAAAATTAGAATTTGCAAAATATGACCAAAAGCGATTAATGATAAAAAGTATTGATAGTTCAAATATGGATTTGAACGAACGTGATCATCTACAACAATCAAGTTAGCTTTTTCTACAGCGACCTGCATAGGCAAACCTTTTTTAGCTCTAGTTTTAGCATCAATTCCAACCATCATTGTTTGCACAACAGTTGTCAAATCTTTTGATATAATCCCACCTATCAAAATCATTTGATTGTTATAATACATAACAAGTTTAGGTTGTTTCATTCTATATATATCAGACTGAAAATCTTTTGGTATAACGACAAGAGCGTAGATTTTACCTCTAGTAAAAAGGTCTTTTCCTTTTTCAAAATCAGTAATTCGATATTCAATATTACAAGAAGGAAGAGTTTGAATATTTCTTTCCAACAATCTTGATAATTCTGAATTATCCTGATTTAAAACGGCAATAGGAAGATTTCTAGGAGAACCTTCTTTAAAAATAGAAGTTGTAATAAGACAAAGCACAATCGGTAAAACAACCATTAAAACAATTATTAATGGTTGATTGATAAATTGATTAATTTCACGTTTTACAACTGCTTTATATGACATTCTATTTAATCTTTTTCCAATCCATAATTGCGCTCATACCAGCTCTCAAATCTGTATTTGGTTCAAGAGGAACAGCTCTAACTTCAAAAGTTTTCATATCAAAATCGCCCTTAGCTTTTGTTGCTCTCCAAGTAGCAAAATTACCAAGAACTGAAATATAATTAACTTTAACCTTTAATTTTTGATTACTCAATGCAGGGATAATAACAGTTAATTCTTTATTCATTTTAATTTTTGATAGTAAATCTTCTCTCATATTAAAAGTTACCCAAGCATCAGTATTATCAGCAACAGTAACAATTGGATAACCTGCTCCAACAAGTTCACCTTCATCAACTGTAAGCTCTGTAATTTCGCCATCTATTGGCGAAACTATTGAGTTTTCTTTTAAATATGATGAAACCTCACTAATAGCGCCACGAGCTCTTTGAACATTTGCATTTGCAGAAAGTTTATCTTCGTATCTAGCTGATGCAGTCATATTGTAAGCATCTTGAGCTGATTTGTATTGGGCATAAGCTTCATCAAGTTTTTGAGTCGGAACAACACCTTCTTTGTGAAGTCTATTTATTCTATCATAAGTTTTTTTAGCAAGGTTTAATTGATTTAAAGCCATTTGTCTTTGTTCAACTCTTGCTCCATTTGAAGCTTTTTCTTGTTGAGCCATCGCAAGCGCCAAAGTTGCTTCTGTCTGTTCAGCTTTTGCTTGGATTTCTGGAGTATCTAAAACTAAAAGGATATCACCCTTTTTAACCTTGTCGCCTTTTTTAATATTAATCTTTTGAACACGACCAGTTACTTTTGATGATAAATCAACTGACTTAACCTCAACTTCACCTTGTAGAATTAATGTATTTGTTTTTTTGTAGATATAAATTCCCATAAAACAAATACCAATTATTAATATTAATACAGCTAAAACTCTTTTCTTATTCATAATTCCACCTAAAATTTTTCACCTTTTGAGTTAATAATGTAATTTAAAAATTCTTTTGTATTACCATTTGTTTTTAATAATTCACACAAAGTCAAATCATAATTGTATAAAGACTGAAGTCTTTCAATCTTAACTTTTGATAAAGCAAGTTCAGCATCAGTAACATCAAGAGAAGTTCTAAAACCTTCTTTAAAACCTAAACTTGCAGTACGCAAAGATTCTTGAGCATTTGCCATAGAGGTATTTGACGATTCATACATTTCTTTATTCTTCATCAATTCTTGATATTGCTTTGTAACCAAAGATTCAATATTGTATTCAGCATCAGCGATTTCGTAATCAACACTGTGTCTGTCAGCATCAGCTGCACGAACATTGTTGTAACGACTAAAACCATCAAACAATAAGAAATTAACAGAACCACCAATACCTGCTCTTGGGAAAGATTGTGACAAATCCTTTGCCCCAACAACATCATAAGCAAATAAACTTACATTTGGAGAATAATTTGCGACTTCACTTCTAAATTTAGCGTTCAAAGCTTTTTTCTTAGCTTTTAATTGTTTTAATTGAGGATTATTTTCTAAAGCATTCTTTTTCATTTCTGCAACATCGATTGTACTGTCATTGTATGCAAACAACAAAGAATCAGGATAAATCAAAACATCTTTTAAATCAGCATTTTTTGATTTAATAAGAGTTTTTAAACCTTCTTCAATAACATTTGCATCTCTCAAAGAAGCTTTGTATTGTCTTTGTGCATCAGCATAAGCAACTTCTGCGTGTAATCTTTCAGATTTAGAAATCATACCTTCACGTTCAAGTGCTTTTGCATCATCAAGATGTTTTTTTATACCTTCCATAACTTGTGCACGAACAGAAACAACATCACGAGCAAGTCTTAAACCATAATATCTTTTTACAAGTTCAACTGTTAAATTGTCTTGAACTTCAACATATTTTGAATTAGAAGCCTCAAGTTTTGCTCTTGCAGCCGAATTTAGAGCAACAATTTTACCACCTGTAAATATGTTCCATACAACAGCACCACCAACTGTGAATAAATCCTTGTCTTGTACGTGAGTTGTTAAAGTTGAGCTATAATGCAATGCAGGGATTGAAACAGGTGTTGTTACAGCAATCGGATCAGAAAAGTGCATATATGTTGCATTAACTACAACTTTTGGTAAATATTGCCCTATAGCTGCATTACGTTCATATTTTGATTTTTTAATTTGTTCTTCAAAAGCCTTCAAAGAGTTATTATTTTCTAACATTAATTGATAAGCTTGTTCAAAAGTTAATCCAACTTTTTGAATAGAAGCCTCTTTTGTTTCTGCAAATACAGGAAGAGTCATACAAATTAATAAAAGTATTATTGGTAAAATCTTTTTCATACACCAACCTCTAACATTGCTAAAAATCTTTTAACAATTTCATTCTTCTTCGCCATTAAATCATCGTTTTCAGATGAACATTCGATATAACAATTTATCATTGAGTCAAAAATATTAGCCAAAAGATAAGCTGTATCTTCTGACATCTTTTTAATTTCTCTTATAATAGAAGCACTATACGCATAAACACAAGCCATAGGATGTTCTTTTCTACGAGAAATACCTCGCAAGAATAATTGGTTATTCTCCATATATGCTTTAATCGTGGTTTTGTTTCTTTCAAAATATTTAATTTTATATTCAGCCATTTTTTCAAGCTTTTCAACAGGACTAGAAACTTCATCACAAGTAAGTTTCATTTCTTTATAAGCATTTTGAATAACAGAAGAAAGCCATGCAAGAAAAAGACCTTCTTTATTTTTAAAATATCCGTAAATCGTACCAACACCAATACCTAACTCTTTAGATATTTTGTCTATTTGAGTCTTTTCATATCCAGAGATTTTGAAATACTTATTGGCTGTATCAATAATCAGCCTTTTCTTTAATTCGTCTACTTGATCAATCAATTTTGCCATATCAGAATGATATTCTGAAAGAGAATTGCATTCAATACCAAAAATTTAATTCTTAACAAAAGGTAATATAAATTTCTAATCCTCATCCTCTACTTTTATTCTAGGAATTCTTGGTAAGCTTAAGTGATAAAAAGTAGCCAACAATCTTATCAAAATCGTAATCAAAATAGCAGATGTAACAGCTAAAATAGGGCTAAATTTTAAAATATACATATAGTAATAAATAGTTGCGCCAACAATCGCAGCTGAGGCGTAAATATCTTTATACAAAACAAATGGAACCTTTCCTGCCAAAATGTCTCTCAACATTCCACCACCAATACCAGTAATAACGCCTACAAATATTGACAAAAATGCATTATCTGAAAAGCCATTAACAATAGCCGTGTTAGTCCCAGTAACAGCAAATACACCCAAGCCAATAGCATCAAAGAAATTTACCATATCTTTAAAAAACTCTTTATTCTTTTTAAATTTAACTCTTGCAACTGCACCTGCGCCAAAAGCAATAACAGAAGTTAAAAATGCCACTAAAACATATATAGAATTTTTAAACATAGCAGGAGGCAAAATACCCAAAATAATATCTCTCAAAGCTCCACCACCAACTGCAGTAATAACACCTAAAACGATAATCCCAAAAATATCAAAACGTTTTTTTATTCCGACAATAGCGCCAGATATTGCAAACGCAATAATACCAATAAGTTCAATTATCATTATTTCAATACCAAATGTCATTTTCAAAAACTTCCTTTTAGAAAATTATACCAAAAATATTATTTTCTCAAAGCTTTAAGTCGTTTCAATAAACTGATTTTATATCCTGAAAATAAAACTATAGAAGCGCCTATCCAAGCTGCAGGAGTTGCAAAACAAATTCCTAAAAAGCCAAAGAAATGCCCCAATATAAGAGCACAAAGACCTCTTAATACAAGTTCTGAAAATCCTGACATTAAAGGTACCATAGCTTGTCCCATACCTTGAAGGATATTTCTAAATATCAACAATATAGCCAAGAAAATCATAAACAACATAATGATATGCAAATACATTGAGCCAAGGTAAATAATTTCATCATTTGCTTCACTCATAAATATAGAAACGAACTCATCGGCAAAGAACGTTAGCATTATAAATGAGAATACACAAATACCAATGCCAATAGAAACAGCACATTTTGTACCTTGTTTAATTCTACTCATTTTACCTGCACCAAAGTTTTGAGCAGTATAAGTTGCCATCGTAGCGCCTAATGCTACCAATGATTGTGAAAATATTTGTTCTACTCTCATTGCAGACGTATAACTTGCAACAGCAATTGAGCCTAATCCATTTAACACAAATTGAAGAACAATAATACCAATTGTCAAAACTGACATTTGAAAACCCATAGGAATACCTATTCTCAAATGCTCTAGTATAAAATCTTTATCAAAAACCCAATCTTCTCTTTTTAAATGTAAAATTGGATATTTACAAAACATAAATGACATACACAAAATTGTTGCAACAAGTTGTGCAGTTACAGTTGCCCAACCAGCACCTGCAATACCCATACTAAACTTTGTCACAAACAAAAAAGCTAATATGATATTTAAAATTGAAGAAAACATCAAGAAATAAAGTGGCGTTTTACTATCACCAAGTGCTCTAATGACGTTTGAAGACAAATTGTAAAAAACAGTAGCAAAAATTCCTACAAACATAATAAACAAATAAGTATTTGCCATATCAATAATATCGTAAGGTGTTCTTAATAATTTCAAAAGTTGATAAGAAAAAGGGGCTGATAACAAAGTCATAACTATCATTAACACTCCTGAAAGCATAAATGAAGTAGTAAAAGATTTTCTTACCATTTTATAATCCCTAGCTCCAAATCTTTGAGCTAAAACAACTGCGAAACCTTGAGTTGAAGCAAAAATAAAACTTATGACAAAGAATATAAGTGATGCTGTACAACCAACAGCAGCAAGAGCTTGAACCCCTAAATATCTACCCACAATAATAGCATCTGCCAAATTATACATTTGTTGAAAAATATTACCAATAAATATTGGAAACATAAACGCTAAGATAAGGTTTAAAGGTTTTCCGTGTGTTAATTCTTTTACTGCCATTTTATACTTCCTCGACAAAATATTAGCATAAATCTTATTTTTTATTTAATAATTTGCTTCTAACTATTTCAATCAATTTTTCTGTAATTTCAGAATAAATATCATTAGCCTCTTTCATTCTACGTTTTTCCAATTCGATAGCCCAAATGCCATCTTTATTTATATAGTTAAATTTTTCACAGTTATGATTTTGGTTAATTACATAAATATTTTCAGATTCATAAGAGTTATATTCAGAAAATTGGTTAATCAAAATTATAGAAAATTCATTTTTATCCATATATTTTTCTAAAGTAGATTTTAAATTTTCTAACTGATAATCAAAAACCTCTTCAAAACTTGCCATCACGCAAAATTTATGAACAGATTTTTCTGCAAAATAATCATACAAATTTTTAATTCTTTTGTTATATTTTTCGATAACTTGTTCTTTTGTTAGCCCAAATTCGTGAACAAAGTAAGCATTTATGTCCTTATTTACCCATTTATTTTCTTCATCTTGTACTAACCCGTCGTAAAAATTTGAGAATTTTGTATCGAGCAATTTAATAATTTCATCAAAATTGTAGAAGAAAGCCAAATCAAAAGGGCAAGATTTTTCACCCTGCTTTCTTTTAGGTTTTAATTTATTTGCAGTTAAAAGCACTCTTGGAAAACAATATTTTCCTAAAGAAATCATCTTATATTTCTTTGAAAGTCCTCTCATTTTGCAAGAGCAAGAAATATCAAAAGAAAGTTTTTTATAAAAATATTTAATTTTATCAATAACTTTTAACATAATACCTACTAGTCAAAATAATTATAACAAAAAGACGATATAAAAATACCGTCTTTTTCAATACATAAGGCTATTTAATTTTTATTTCAGCCAACCATTTATCAATTTCTTCTCCAGTTCCAGAGTTTCCTTTACCATATATAACTAATTGATTTTTAATAGCATTAGCACCTTTTGCAAGGTTTGCCATATCATCTGGAATATGGTAACCACCTCCACCACCGTGAGTTGTGAACGGAATAATTGTTTTGCCCGTAAAATCATTTTCGGTTAAAAATGTTTTAACAGCAGGAGCCATTGTGTACCACCAAGCAGGAGTACCTACAAAAATCACATCGTAATTTGATACATCACCATTATCTTTAAGTTCTGGCAATATATTTTCATCATGTTGTTTTTTTGCAACACCATAAGCAGTTTCGTTATAATCACTTGGGTAAGGAATAGCAGTTTCTATTCTAAACATATCAGCACCTGTTTTTGACTGAATTTCTTCTGCGATATGCTTTGTGTTACCTGACCACGAAAAATATGTAATTAAAATTCTTTTTTCCATATTTTTCTCCTTATAAATTAGATTTAATATCTTCCACAATAAGTTCAGGTGTTAAGTGATAACGTTTAAGCAATTTATCCATAGGAACTCTGTCTGTAAATTCTTTTTTAGCACCAAAGTTTAGAACTTTCATATCAGAATTACCATAATATCTAGCAACTTTTTCACCATAACCACCGTCAATAACTCCATCTTCAAGAGTTATAACAAGAGAATGATCTTTTTTAAGTTCATCTAAAGCTTTTTCATCAAGACCAGTTAAATATACTGGATTAATCAAAGTTGCATTAATGCCAAGTTCCGATTTCAATTTTGCTTGAACTTGTTCGCCTAATTGATAGAAGCTTCCAACACCGATAATTGCAACTTTTTCACCTTTATTTGCGATTTTAAATTTATTCAATTTTGCATAATCTGTTTTATCAGTTTTGCCAGTAGAAACAGGAGCTGTCATTGGAACTCTGATTGCTACTGGATATTTTGTTTGTTCAACAGACCAATCAAGCATTGCTAAATATTCTTCTTTATTAGTTGGAGCTAAATAAACAATATTTGGAATATTGCTAATCAAGGGAATATCAAATACTTGCAAGTGAGTTACATCTGCAGGAGAAATTCCACCCCAGAATACA
>SAMEA104315433__coassemble_830_pt1 | contig 13322 bp, 6 predicted proteins | sample SAMEA104315433__metabat2_high_PE_030 | metagenome-assembled genome bin SAMEA104315433 (sample SAMEA104315433) | gut metagenome | biome: Monkey gut; feature: monkey-associated habitat; material: faeces | place: China | collected 2013 | reverse complement strand
AAAAAATGTTTATATTCACATACCATTTTGCAAATCAAAATGTAAATATTGTTCATTCATTTCATATCCGAAAATTGAATTAAAAGAACAATACATTAATGCACTCATTAAAGAAATCCAAACAAAATATAATGGAGAATTGTTAAATACATTATATTTTGGAGGAGGAACTCCATCTATATTGACAATAGATGAGTTTTCAAAAATTATAAACCTTTTCAATATAAATAAAAGTACAGAAATTACATCTGAACTTAACCCAGAAACTATTACATCTGAATATTTAAAAGGTTTGAAAAAATGTGGAATAAACCGCTTGAGTTTTGGTTGTCAAACTTTTGATGATAAAATTTTAAAGCTTATTGGCAGACGACATTCATCAAATGATGTTAAAAATGTAGTTAAATTAGCTCAAAATACAGATTTTGAAAACATCAGTCTTGATTTTATTTATGGACTTCCACAACAAACAATTGACGGTTTTGAAAATGATTTGAAAACCGCAATTTCTCTAAATATTCAGCATATTTCATTATATGGATTAAAAATTGATGAAAATTGTTATTTTTACAAAAATCCACCACAAAATCTTCCTGACGAAGATACTCAGGCCGATATGTATATAAAAGCCATTGAAACTATGACCAATAATGACTTTTTGCATTATGAAATAAGTAATTTTGCAAAAGAGAGTTTTCAATCCAGACATAACCTGAATTACTGGGATAACAATACTTATTATGGCTTTGGTGTATCTGCTCACGGATATGAAAACGGAGCAAGATATTTTAACCCAACAACATTAGGTGAATACATAAATAATCCGACAATTCATAAATCAAGCCACAAACTCTCTAAACAAGAGCAATTAGAGGAAGAAATCTTTCTCGGATTTAGGAAAATGAGCGGAATAAATGTTGAAAACATAAATAAGAAATTTAATATAGATTTCCGTAAAAAGTACACTACAACAATAGATAAGTACCTATCTTATAAGTATCTAAAAGAAACTAATGTAGGTTTTGCGCTAACTGACGGTGGAATTTTAATTAGTAATGTTATTTTAGCAGAATTTTTAAATTAAACTTTAAAACATTTGCAATAAAAAAAGCCCGCCAGAAGCGGACTTTTTTGTTTTTATATAAAATTTTCTATGCTTCTGGAGCAGCTTTTTCTGCGCCTTCAGCAGCTTTTTCTGCACCATCTGCGGCTTTTGTTTCTGCTGCAGCTCCTTTTTTACCAAATTTTGAAGCAATTGAATCCCAAACACCTTTAGCATTTTCACCAATGTCGTGCAACACGTTTATAGCTTTGTCTGTCAATTTCAATTCTTTACCTTCTTGAGCAACAACTTTGTTTAATTTACCTTTACCAACTGCCAAACCTAAACCTGCATAAGCTAAAGCTGCTAAGCCGACAATTGTTCCAATAATAGCAGGAGCTTTACTTTTTTTCTTTTCTGCACCTTCTTTTTCAAACGAATCTGCCGGAACATCAGCAACCGGAGTTGCAAATTGTCCTGGAGCATTAATTAAATCTTGTGAATTTTGAGCCGGAGCGACATCGCCTCTAAAATTTACGCCAGATACAGAATTTATCATGAAAAACCTCCTTTTAACACACTTTGTTATATCTATTTAAAACGACTGACAAATATATTTTGACTAAAAATATTTTCTTTTTCAATATTTGTTACAAATGTTTACAAAAATTTTGGAATATTTTTTTATCTGGTGTCATCTTATATATTGAAAAGGAGAAAAAGCATGGGAACAGAACAAGAAACACTTATTTATATTGAAGATCAGGACAAATTGGATGCGAGCGTTGCTGCAAACGCATTTGCACACAAAGATGTTAAAAATAGAGCATATATTAACACACTCGGAGCGGAATTAGCTCTAAAATATCTTGCATCAGAAGATATAGATGTTTCTAATATTTATAATATTCATTCTATAAAGAAAATTCTCGAAGAAATGGATATTTCAGATATTATGCTGCCAAATATTCATATTGATGTAAGAGTAGTTTTTGATGAAAACGTTATTTTCGTTCCAAAATCTCATTTTGAATATAACCTTGTTCCTGATATTTACCTTGTTTTCTATCTTGCCAAAGATTTATCACATGTAAAATTCTTAGGCTTTTTCGATCCTAAATTAATTAATAAAAATAACGCAAACGACAAATATTATTTTATTGAAAAAGAAAAATTAAGTTCTGCAAAAGATTTGAAAAAATATATTGAAACACACCAAAGCACAACAAACGAAACCCTTTCAGAAGAAGATTATTCAAATTCTGAAAGAATTATCGTTGCAATGTCTGACAATGATATTTCAGAAGATGACAAAAAATATTTAATCAATCAGCTTACAAAAAGTGCAGAATTAAGAGATAAATTTATTGAGTATGAAAACTTTGAAACACTTTCATACAAAGCGATGACAGATTCTGAAATCAAAAAACCTGAAATCAAAGATATCACTGAAACTACTCCGGTTGACACAAATATTACTGAAATTTCAGATATCGTAACAGAAGAAGAACCGACAGATGTTTCAGAAAACCTTGAAATTGATGATATTGAACTTGAACCAATTGCACCAATTGAAGACATCGCTCTTGATGAAGATTTTAACACTGATACAACAGATGTTGCAAACACAACCGAAGCTCCGAAAAATATCGACGAAAAATCATCGAATGCTACAGATATTGCAGGTACTGCAATTGCCGGAGCAGCAGCAGGAGCAATTGCGGGTGCAGCAGCCGGAACTGCAGCAATTGCGGCTGGGGAAATTGCTGGTTTAGCATCTACTGCAGCAGAAATCGGTGCTATCGCAGAAACCGGTATGAATATTACTGATAAGGGACTTGATATTGCAAAAGACCTGATTAGCGAAAAAAGCGAAGAAAAAATTTCACTTGAAAATGTTGAAGCACCTGATATTGAAGATATAGCACTACCGCAAGAAGATGTTACAACAAACTCTATTTCACTTGATGAAGTTGACACTTCTGCAATTGATAATATTTCTCTTCCAGAAGAAAACATCGAAACAGAACAAATTTCATTAGATAATGTAGAAATTCCAGAACCTACTGCTGGTGAAGATTTTATCAATCAGATTGATAACAAAATTTCTTTTGATGATATTGAAACCGATGTTACAGAAAATACAACAGAACCACTTAACATTGACGAAGAAAAAATTTCCCTAAACGAAGTTGATACAACAAGCATTGAACCTTTAGAAAATCTTAATGACCAAGTTGATATCAACGAAAATTCAATTTCTTTAGATGATGTTAATATTTCTGACATTGAAACACTTAATCCTAAAGATGATTTTCAGGAAGAAACAATTTCTTTTGATAATGTAGATATAGACGCAACAAACATTCCAGAAGAAAATCTCAATATAGATACAAATGCAACAGAAAACAAAATTTCTTTCAATGATGTTCAAGAAAAAGAGAGCGAAATTAAAGACGAAAACCTTAACACAACAGAAACAACATCATTTGATAATGTTCCACAAGCAGAAGTCGAAGAACTTGACACATCAGATTTTATGGACGATGTTGTATCACTTGATGACATGGACTTAAACCTTGAAGAAACCGGACTTAATGAAACAACGGAGTTAACAAATAACGTTGAGCCGCTTGATATTTCAGAAACAGTTGAGCCTGAAAACTCTACAGAGAATTCCGAACCTGTTGCCGAAACAGAAGAAAACAAAGAAGGTTTTGGCAAAAATTTATTAGAAAACCTTACACCTGAAAATCTTGATAATATTTCAATTGAAGATTTAGGATTGGATGACAAGAATTTACCTGAAACAAATGCTGAAGACATTTCTTCAAACGATTTGTTATCTCAAATTGATGACATCCTTAACTCTTCCGCAACATCTGACACTCCAGTAGAAGTTCCGCAAACAGAAACAACTGATACAAATGCGTCATTAGACGAAATACCTGATATTACTGATTTGGCAAATACTCCTGTTACGTCAGACGAAACTAATACTGAAGAACCAACTATTACAGAAGAAAATTCAGAAGAAGAAAGCAACGCTGATGATGCAATGTTTGCCGATATTGATGATCTTTTAGGTGGAGAATTTGACAGTGAAGAAAAATCTACTGAAACCCAAGATACACCTGAAAATATTGAAGATAATAAAAATATCGGAGTATTATTTAATGATACAGATCCTGTTACGGATGCAGAACTAGATAACATTGAAGAAGATGCCCAACCACAGTCTATTCCTGGTGCAGCATTAATGAACAAACCAAAAACAAATAAAAATACAATTATTGTTGCAGCAGCATTGGTTACGGTTTTAGCAGCAGCTTCAGCAGTTATGATACTAAAACCTAAAGACGACAATGCAACTGATGTTGTAGAACCAATCGCAACAACACAAACACCGTCAGACAATGTTCCAACTGCACCAACTGACACAGAAAATATTTTGGCAAACACACCTGATATTAAAAAAGATGCAAATAATATTCAAAAAGCTCAGCCACAAGAACTTAAAAACACTGCAGTTAAACCTAAACAAGGTGCGAAAGAATCTTATATGGATGTAAGCAAACTTGTTTGGGATGTGCCTGATAGCCTATCATATAGCACAAAAATGCAAAATTATTTAAGAACTGCCGGCAAAAGTATAAAATTGTCACTTTCAGCAGATTTGCTACTTGCAGATGAATATGCTTACACAAATCAAGTTAAGGTTAGCCTAAAACTCTCTAAAGACGGCGCTGTTCAGGATGCAAGAATTGTTTCAAGCAGTGGTTCAACACAAATTGATAACATTGTGTTACAATCTGTTAAAGAAACTTTAAACGTCGTAAAACCGCCTAGTGACGAGGTTAAGACCCCAGATTTCAATTTGGCTCTTATCATATACTTTTAATTATGCTATAATATGGTAAGAACGAGGAAACTTTAACGTGGAATTAGCGCAAGACAAAATAGATTTAATAGAAAAAATAATTAAAAATGATAGAAAATTCGCAAATAATGAAGATTTGTATGATGATTTCTTCAATGAAACCTGCAAAAGATCTTTATTAATTGTTAAGACTGTAACTTCTGATGTAACATTGGAAGCTTATTTGAGAAAGATTGCAACAACTTCTATTTTAAATGTACTAAAAAATGAAGGTAGATTAAGAAGAACTAAAACAGGCTATATGTCAACAAAAGAAGTTCCGCTTGAAACTGTTGTGCAATCCAGCCTTCCTGATTATTCTAAAATTGAAGTAACTTATGAACCGGTTGCTATTCAAGATACTCCGGAAGATGTTGCTGTAAAAAAAGAAATTCTTCAAATCATTGTTGACTCTGTTTTTGAAGTTGATAAACAAGAGCCTACCAAACAGTATGCCAAACTTTACGACCTTAGATATGAAAAAGGTATGACTCAAAAGGAAATTGCAGAAGAATTGTCTATCTCGCAATCAGAAGTTTCAAAGAGAATTTTCAAGTTGATGGAAAAGGTTAAACAGACATTCAACTAGGATTTTTATACAATGAAGTGTCCAGTATGTAAAAAATCAATTCCTGACGATACTTTAAAATGCCCTTATTGCAAGGCTCGAACAGGATTGGTTTGCAAAAATTGTAATACAGTTAATTCAATATTTGATTTTAAATGTAAAAATTGTGGCAAAGAAATTTTAAAACTTTGCCCGAATTGTAATAGTGTAAATTTTCCAAATACAACAAGATGCAGAAAATGCGGTTACTCGTTCGAAAAACCAAAAGTAGAGGCTCAAAACATAAAGCTTAAAAATCCTGCGAACCTCGTTTCACAACAGAGCGCTAAAAAGATTTTAGTTAAGGGAATTAATTCTCGTGACAAAAAAATCTTTTCTTTAAGTGGCGAAAAAGGTGTTGGTAAAACCGTTGTACTAAAAGCAATTATGAATGATTGCAAAAATTATTCTTGGCTTTACGGCAAATGTACACCAATCACGCAAATAACATCCGGAGGCTTAATTCAGGACATTTTGTTGAATATTTTCAACTTACCAAATTTTTGTCTTACTAATTTGCAGTTTAAAAAAGATTCTTCAAGATTTTTCAAAAATGAATTTCCAGAACTCAATAACAGAGAAATTTTTGACCTAATCAATTTTTTATATCCGAGTAAAGACGGCACTTTTGAAGATATTGTTGCAAATAAAAATAATACATTTGGTTTTTTAAATAAAATATTTGATAAAATTACGTCAGCAGGGAAGTTTGTAATTGTTGTTGACAATTTCGATTTTATAGATGGGTTTTCATATGAGTTTTTGAGCAAATTTATAAGAAAGGAAAATATTTGGTCAAATCTTAAATTTTTAATACTTTACAACGAACCAAAACCAGCAAAAGGGTATTTTTATTTCCCCGAAAACACTGATGAAAGAATTTATCTTGATGTAGGAATTGCACCTTTAGAGTTTGGACAAATAGGGATGTTGGTTAATCAAAAAACTTCTAAAATTGAAGGTTTCCCAGAACTTTCACAAGCAGAACTACAAGAAATTTATACTATCAGTAAAGGAAATCCGTCATACATCAACCACGCACTTGATTTTTGTTTTGATTGCCAACTTTCCGGCAACGATTTTCAACTTGCGACAACATTTAATTCTTTGTTAGAATTTAGACTTGGACTTTTGGCTCATATTAACCCGGTTGCTTATGATATATTACTCGGCTCTGCAATTATCGGTGATAAAATCAATATGAACCTCTTAAAAGAAATTTTTGAAGTTAATGATAAAACATTCTTGGAAATAATGATTTATCTAAAAAAGATGGATTACATTACGCCAATAAACGATATTTATTGCGAATTTAGCTCTCTTTTATTATGGGAAACTATTCTAAAAACAGCCAAAAACGACATAAATTACAATGCAATAAACCAAAAAATCTTCAAACATTTAACTGGTTTTACGCTCAATTCTCACGCAATATTAGGAATTATTGCCCAGAACCTAAAACAACCGCAACTTGCGCTTGAAATTTGGACTAAAAACACCAGACTTGCATCTTACGTTGGCGATTTGAACCTATACGCAATTTCGCAAAAACAATCTTTAGCTTTAATTAACGAATTTGATGAAACTCAAACTCTAAAAATAAGATACAACATCTCAGAAAGATTAGGAAAACTTCTAGCAAACTCAAATCCGACAGAAGCTATAGAATATCTTCCGGATGCAATTTCTAACGCACAAGCAATCGGAGATAGTCCTCGAGAAGTTGAATTGTTGGCATACCTTGCCTCATGTTGTCGCAAAACAGGAAATTATTTTGGTGAAGTTGAATGCGTAGATTCCGTTTTGAAAAAAGTTAAGCCGGAAAACAAACTGGAAATAGCTCTTTTAAAAACAACTAAATTAAATGCTCTATTAAACATTGGCAATTGCGGACAAATTATAAACATGATTGATACCGAGATTATGCCAATAATTGACCAATATTTCGACAAAAAATTAAACATCAAAGATGCAAAACTTGGTTTTATGTACGAAACTTGGTTGAAAACGTATTTAGTTTTGGCAAATGCTCTTGTTATGCAAGGTAATGACAGATCTTTTGAGATTTTAACAATTCTGTTTGATATTATTGAAAGAAATCAAATTAAAGATGACTTGTTTATTTGTAAATGTAAAATTACCCTTGCCTTTGCAAACACCATAAAAGGCAATTACAAAGCTTCTGAACAAATGCTTGACGAAGTTCTGAAACTTTATCGTGAAAACACAATGGATAATGAAACAATTATCCGTTGGAATTTTATCAACATAATTAACAATTTCTTCCAAAAACAATACGATGGTATTCAAGAAGATTTGTTCCAAATCGTAACATTTGCCAACAACAATGGTGATAATTTTACGAAAAATATTTTAAAAACCTTGCTTGGGAAAGTGCTTAAAGATAATGATAATGTAAAACAAGCAATTGAAATTTATAATGACCAAATCGCATATTTTGCAAAAGAAAAAATGGCTGTAGGTGCGCTTCTGACATGGTTTTTAATCGCTGATGCAACATTAATTACAGATGGAGCGCAAAGTGCAATGGAAATCGCAGAACAAGCACTTGAAGTTGCACAAAATCCTAAAATAGACAGTTACTTCTTTACAGTGCTTTTGAAAATGGTTATTGCAAAATGCGCAATTACAACATCCGATTTTGAAACCGCCAAAATTCACCTTGAAAAAGCAATCTCACTTGCGAAAAAATTCAATATGAACGACTTGCTTTCACGACTATACATTTTGTACGGCAAATATTTTCAAGAACTCGGTCTTGTAAAATCCGCTGAACAAATTGAATATCTTCAAAATGCAGAAAAAATGTACAAGAACGCAGAGGAACTTATCGCAAAAACCAAAAACAAATATATTTTAAAAGAATTACGCCAATCCGGCAAATCTCTGACAACCTTCTGCGTGATGAATAATATTAAAATATAAGTTAAAAATTTTTTTGAAATAAAAACACCAAGCTTTGAAATTTAAAGCTTGGTGTTTTTTTATTTATTTGCAAACTAACTATTTGCGAAGAGCTTGATCAACAGCTACTGCAACAGCAACAGTTGCACCAACCATAGGGTTGTTACCCATACCGATGATACCCATCATTTCTACGTGAGCAGGAACTGATGATGAACCAGCAAACTGAGCATCACCGTGCATTCTACCCATTGTATCTGTCATACCGTAAGATGCAGGACCTGCAGCTACGTTATCTGGGTGCAATGTTCTTCCAGTACCACCACCTGATGCTACTGAGAAGTATTTTCTACCATTTTCCCAGCACCATTTTTTGTATGTACCAGCAACTGGGTGTTGGAATCTTGTTGGGTTAGTTGAGTTACCAGTGATTGATACGTCAACACCTTCTTTAATCATAATTGCAACACCTTCGTTAACGTCATCTGCACCGTAGCATCTTACTTGTGCTCTTTCACCGTTTGAGAAAGCTTTTTCACTAACGATTTTTAATTCGCCAGTTTTGTAATCATATTCAGTTTCAACTGATGTGAAACCGTTGATTCTTGAGATGATGTATGCAGCATCTTTACCTAAACCGTTTAAGATAACTCTTAAAGGTTCTTTTCTAACTTTGTTAGCGTTTCTAGCGATACCGATAGCACCTTCAGCAGCTGCGAAAGATTCGTGACCAGCTAAGAAACAGAAACATTTTGTTTCTTCTCTTAATAACATAGCACCTAAGTTACCGTGACCGATACCAACTTGTCTTCTGTCACCTACTGAACCAGGAACTGCAAATGCTTGTAATCCTAAACCGATTGTTTCAGCTACATCTGCTGCATTTTTGATACCTTTTTTGATTGCGATTGCACAACCTAATGTGTATGCCCATGAAGCGTTATCAAATGCGATTGGTTGAATACCTTTAACGATAGCATCAACATCAATGCCTTTTGACAAACATAAATCACGAGCTTCTTCTAATGAATTAAAACCATATTCTGGTAAAACTTTATCTAAAGTTGCTTGACGTCTGTCTTGTCCTTCAAATTTTACTGTCATTTTTATTTTCCTTTATTAATTTTATGTAATTACTAATTTTATATGTCATGCTGAACTTGTTTCAGCATCTTACCAACTTAGAGTGTTGAATTAAGTCTTGAATTATTGCTTCACACTTCGCTGTAATTCATTCCGTTTTGCTTAGGCAAAACTGCCATTCATTCGCTTCGTGCTACTTCGGGCTGGGTTCGCTTCGCTCACACGTCGCCCTACGCAAAATTCGCTTACTCTTTACGAGGATCTACGTATTTAACAGCATCTGCAAATCTGCCGTATGTACCAATGTTTTTATCATAAGCTTCTTGAGGATTCATACCTTTTTTGATAGCATCCATGAATTTACCTAAGTTGATAAATTGGTAACCAATAACTTCGTTATTTTCATCTAAACCAAGTTGTAAGATGTAGCCTTCTGTTAATTGTAAGTATCTAACACCTTTTTGTTTAGTTGAGTGAATTGTACCACACATAGAGCATAAGCCTTTACCTAAGTCTTCTAAGCCAGCACCAACTGGTAAACCATTTTCAGAGAAAGCTGATTGAGTTCTACCATAAACGATTTGTAAGAATAATTCTCTCATTGCAACGTTGATAGCATCACAAACTAAGTCTGTGTTTAAAGCTTCAAGAATTGTTTTACCAGGAAGGATTTCACCAGCCATAGCTGCTGAGTGAGTCATACCAGAACAACCAATAGTTTCAACTAAAGCTTCTTGGATAACACCTTCTTTAACGTTCAAAGTTAATTTACAAGTACCTTGTTGAGGTGCACAGCAACCACAACCGTGAGTTAAACCTGAAATATCTTTGATTTCTTTACATTTTGTCCATTCACCTTCTTGAGGAATTGGCGCAGGAACACCTTTAACACCTCTTTTTATAGGACACATTTCTTCTACTTCTTTAGTAATTTGAATGTTACTCATTTTTATATCCTTTTCTTTTCCTTACTATTACAACATGATTATATTACAAAAATATTGAAAACAAAAAGCGAAGTTTTAAATTTTTAAAATTTCATAAAAATAGAGGCGATGATTTTAAATCATCGCCTCTATCAAGTTTATTGCTTCAAGCTATTGCTTTCACATCGGCTTAAGCGTTTTTGCTCCTGTGGGTTTCGTTCCTACGGAACTGCAATCCTACGTCGCAATCGTTATGTTTCGTCTTCCAAAGCCTTGCACTTCTGCAAGTCTTTTCAGACTTCACATCGGCTTAAGCGTTGCATAAGCAACCTTGTTCGATAACTGCTTGAGCTGCAGCTAATCTAGCTTGAGGAATTCTGTATGGTGAGCATGATACATAATTCAAGCCAATTTTGTGAGCAAATTTAACTGAATCTGGATCACCACCGTGTTCACCACAGATACCACCAATTAATGAATGGTTAACTTCTTTACCTTCTTTAATTGACATTTCAATTAATCTACCAACACCTTTTTGGTCTAATGTTACAAATGGGTTAGATGGTAAGATTTTTTGTTCTACGTAGTTTTTCAAGAATTTACCTTCAGCATCATCTCTTGAGTAACCGAATGTCATTTGTGTTAAGTCGTTTGTACCATAAGAGAAGAATTCTGCGTATTCAGCAACTTCACTAGATGTTAATGCTGCACGTGGAATTTCAATCATTGTACCGAATTTGTATTCTACGTTAACACCTTTTTCTGTCATTACTTCGTTAGCAACTCTTACTAAGATGTCTTTAGCTGTTTTTAACTCGTTTACGTGACCAATTAATGGAATCATTACGTATGGTTTTACGTTTACGCCTTCTTTTTTCAAATCACATGCTGCTGAGAAGATTGCTCTTACTTGCATTTCGTTGATTTCTGGGTAAGTTAAACCTAAACGGCAACCACGTAAGCCCATCATTGGGTTAGATTCTGATAAGTTTTCAACAATTTCTAACATTTTTTGGTCTTCAGTGTAATCTTGACCTAAAGCTTTTTTAGTTGCAACTTTTTCAACTAATTCAATCTTTGAAGGTAAGAATTCGTGAAGAGGTGGGTCTAATAAACGAACTGTCATTGGTAAGTCACCCATAGCTTTGAACATTGCATAGAAATCATTGTATTGCATTGGTAATAAGTGATCTAATGCTTCTTTTCTAGCTTCTGGAGTACCAGCGATAATCATTTTTTGTACCCATGGTAATCTGTCTGGATCCATGAACATGTGTTCTGTTCTGCAAAGACCTACACCTTCAGCACCGAATTTTTTAGCATTTTCGATATCTTTTGGTGTATCAGCGTTAGCTTCAATTGTTAATTGTTTAATTTCGTTAACCCATGTGAAGAATGTTTCGAAGTCTGAATCGATACCAGCATCTACTAATTCGATTGCACCTTCCATAACTTCACCAGTTCCACCGTCTAATGAAAGGATGTCATTTTTGTGGAATACTGTGCCGTCTGCACATGTGATTGTTTCATTTTCTAAGTTGATTTTTAAGTCTTCACAACCAGAAACGCATGGTTTACCCATACCTTTTGCTACTACAGCTGCGTGTGATGTAGCACCACCTCTTAATGTTAATACACCTTGAGCTACTGCCATACCGTGAATATCATCTGGGCAAGTTTCGATTCTTACTAAGATAACTTTTTCACCGTTTGAACCACGTTCTGCTGCTTCTTCTGTATCAAATACGATTTTACCTACTGCAGCCCCTGGAGATGCGTTAACACCTTTTGATACTTTGTGAGCGTGTTTTACTGCTGCTGGGTTAAAGCATGGTAATAATACTTGGTATACTGAATATGGATCTACTTGTTGGATTGCTTGTTCTTTTGTTACGATACCTTCGTTGTATAAATCTACAGCGATTTTGATAGCAGCTTTTGCTGTTCTTTTACCGTTTCTTGTTTGAAGAATCCATAATTTACCACGTTCAATTGTAAATTCCATATCTTGTACATCGTGATAACCTTTTTCTAATTGTTTTGCGATATCTACGTATTGTTTGTAGATTTCTGGCATATCTGTTTCTAATTCACAGATTTGTTTTGGAGTTCTGATACCAGCAACTACGTCTTCACCTTGTGCATTTACTAAGTATTCCCCATAGAATTTGTTTTCACCTGTTGCAGGGTTTCTTGTGAATGATACACCTGTTGCACAATCGTTACCCATGTTACCGAATACCATTGTTTGTACGTTTACTGCTGTACCGAAGTTGTGGTCGATTTTGTTCATGTTTCTGTATGCAACTGCTCTAGGAATGTTCCAAGATCTGAATACAGCTTCAATAGCTTCTTGTAATTGTACGTATGGATCTTGTGGGAATTCTTTACCTGTTACTTCTTTAATTGTTTGTTTATATACAGGAATTAATGATTTCCAACCTTCAGCTGAAACTTCTGTATCTGAAGTTACGCCTTCTCTTGCTTTTACTTTTTCAACTTCTGATTCGAAGTATTTTTGTCTATCCATTTCCCATGCTACTGAACCGAACATAGTTAAGAATCTTCTGTATGAATCATAGCAGAATCTTGGGTTGTTTGTTAATTTTACCATTGCTTCTACTGTTTCATCATTTAAACCTAAGTTTAAGATTGTTTCCATCATACCAGGCATTGAAACTCTAGCACCTGAACGAACTGAAACTAATAGAGGATTTGTTGAATCACCAAATTTTTTACCAGCTTGTTCTTCTACATCTTTTAATGCATATTTAACTTCTGACATTAAGTTTTCTGGCATTTTGTTACCATTGTTGATGT
>SAMEA104315433__coassemble_827_pt1 | contig 13342 bp, 13 predicted proteins | sample SAMEA104315433__metabat2_high_PE_030 | metagenome-assembled genome bin SAMEA104315433 (sample SAMEA104315433) | gut metagenome | biome: Monkey gut; feature: monkey-associated habitat; material: faeces | place: China | collected 2013 | reverse complement strand
TGCAATCACATTTTTTGCATTTGCAATTTTTGCAGTCGCATTTAGCGCAATTACATTTTTCGCAGTTAGTTTTTGCACATTCATCACACTTGCAATCACATTTTTTACATTTGCAATTTTTGCAGTCACATTTAGCGCATTTACATTTTTCGCAATCTGATTTTTGACATTGTTCGCATTTGCAGTTACATTTTGAGTCTTGGCATTTACAATTTTCGCATGCAAAAACACTGTTCATAGTGAAAACCATTACTGCAAATACAAATAAGGCTGACAATAGTTTCTTCATAAAAAGCTCCTTTATTTTGCATTATACTATACCCCCGTGGGGTATAATTATATTACAATTTTTTTTGGAACTTGTCAACAATTATTTTTTTTATTTAACCATTCTTTTTGATAAAATTCTGCCGTCTTCTATTGATATTTCGTAGTTTACGCCAAAATAATTTGTTGCAGAAATGTTGCCACTTTCTAGTAGTGACATGCCAATATAAGGGCTAAATTGTGTTATATCAGGGTAAGCTTTTGATACAGATTGTACTCTCCAAAGTTTTTTGCCTTCGATATCAAGTGCAAAAATATTATCAATAGTGTTATCTTCATTTGGAATATCAAGTAGCACTACGAATATTCCATTATAAACAAGCATTGAATCAATGTTAAATGGAAATTTTACATTTTTGTTTGGTAGAGTTAGTACATTATCAACGTATGAAATATTGTTAACCATAGTTTAAAATCCTATTTTTTATTATTTTTGTGGAACTATTGGTTTCATATTACCATAAACTTTAGGACGTTCGCCACCAACTAAGAAGTATTGAGTTCCACCACCGTTGCCCCAGCCTTCAAGTGGGTTACATAATCCTGTGTAGAATTGTGCTCCTGCAGGAACTTCAACTTCAACAACATATTTTGGCATAGCAGGAAGTGCAAATTTATCCTTAATTTGTTCTGGAGTTAAGCCCACGATGTCGTCATAAGCCATCAACCAAGCACCTTTTGCGAATGAAGATTCGTCATTGTGAACACGTACAAATCTAGTTGGTTTATCCATTTGAATTAATGCAGATGGAGTGTCGCCACCTAAGAATGCTGGATTGTCAAAGCCAAAGTCAGTTGCAAGAACTTCATTGATTTGTTCACCCGTCATTTGTTGTAAAACTGTTGAACGAGATTTAATATCAGCTTTTGTTGTAATGTCAGCTTTTCTATTGTCTAAGATTTTTTGTAATGATGCTTTTTGAGTTGGATTAGATACTGCGTTAATTTGTTTTTGCATTGCATCAAGGTCAACATTCAAGCCTTGAACATCAACTGAGAATTGTGATTGAACTTTTCTAAATGCTTTATCGTCAAACTCAACTGTGCCAGTTGCAGATTTTGCAATTGCACTATCCAATGTCAAACCTTTAGAAGCTAATCCTGTTCTTGTATCTGATACTGCGTCAATATGTCTTTGTACAAAGCCTTTTTCAACACCAGAAAGTGAATTATTGCTTGCTGCACCAGAGAAGTTGCCAATAGCGTGAGGACTTTGAGTTCTGTTTCCTTTTGTTGCATCTAAAACTCCATCAACTAATGTTACATTACCGACGTGAGCACTAGAATTTGAAATAATATCGCCTTGTACAACATAATTTATAGTATTTTTATTATCTTTTAATCCATTCGCAATTCCAGCTTTAGATGTAACTAAGCTTTTTGTACCAACAGCATCAAAAGAAATTCCTAAAACATCATCATATTTAGATGCAACTAATTCTGTTAAGCCTCCACCTAAAGAGTGACCTGTTACAACAATTTTCTTATTAGGATTTTGTGCTTTAACTTGTTCCATAAAATCAACAGCATTTTGGAATTGATCTGGTAGTTTGCCAGAAAGCATTTGGTGGTCAACTCTCAAGTCGCCCATATCATCAGAACCTCTGAATACAACCATTACAACTCCATCTTTTTCTAATGCTTTTGCATGGAAGCCATTGTCTGCTGTTGCTTGAGCAGTTTGTTTCCATCCGTTCATATCTGCTGGTCTGTCGCTATAAACTTTTGCAGATAATGTGCCTGCATCTTGAACAATATCTAGGTTTTTGTCTAGACCCATTGATTTTACTTTATCATTTCCAGCATAAGTACCATAAAATTTTGCATTGTCACCTGTTACTCCTGCTGTTGGTGTAGCTTGAGCTCTAAATCTGTCTTCAAGTTTTACTAAGCCACTACCAAATTCTGTTTTTGATGAGCCTTTGCCTAGTAGTGTTTCAATATCTTTTACTGATTCTTTATGTTGTGACATTTTTACATCATATTGAATGCCTCTAACATCACCTGATTGTGCTTCAATTCCATTACCAACATAGGTTCTTCTTGTCGGAGCATTACCAGCTTCGTCTGCTGATAATTGAGTCATATATCTATGGTGGTCATCTGTTGTATCGCCTAACCAACCTGAATCTTGGTTTTCTAGAGCATTTTCGCTTAATTCAAAAGCTTCATCAAATTCAGCTTGTTTTGCTCGGCTTTCTACTACGGCACTTATTGTGTGTCCAACACCTGCTGAAAAAGCTGAAATTAATGTGCTTTGTAATGAAACTTCACCTGTATTAATATATTCTACACCCATATCAATACCAGTATCAACTGCTGTATTTAATAATACTTTTGATGTTGCTGATAATGTAGTGCCATTTATAAATGTAGTTGCTCCACCACTTGCCACTTGTGATAAACCATCAACTACTGACTGACTGGCAATTTTTACATATTGTTTAGTTGTTCCACCTTTTTTAGATGTAGCTAAATCTGATGCATCAACAGTAAATGATAATGCTGATTGAGCACCTGCTGCTGTCAACAATGGAGCAATACCTGTTCCACCAGTTGCAATACCAATGCAAACGCCACCTACAATCTTAACTCCAGATTTTAAGATTGCTGAACTTGATTCAATAGAGGTTGTGTATTCGTCAACTTTGCGTTGTACATCATTTTTAGTACCAAATGCACCTGCATAAGAATTTTTATATTCTTTTTGCACTTCACCAAATGTTTTACCACCTGTAGCTGACATTGTTTGATTATGCAATAATTTACTACAAGTTTTTGCTCTATCTGACAAGAATTTATATTTTGTTTCCATAGAAGCTTTATTTGGGTCAATTCCTGCTTTTTTCATTTCATCGTTGATTTGTTTCATACCAACTTTTGAATTGCCCATACCTAAGAAAGATGCAAATTTGCCTAATTCTCTATTATAAACTTGTTCTTTTGTAGCTGTAACAACTGTGCTAGCACCAGCAGAAGGATTAGCCTGTGTTCGTACTTCTTCTACTAGTTTGCCGTTGCCTTTTATTAGTTTTGACAAATCATTATTGAATTTTTGTTCAACTGCATATTTTGCACTTGAATTTTTATATTGCTCTTTTTTCTTACCGTAAGCTTCTATTGCTACAGGGTCATAATCAACTCCGTATGTAGCTTTGAAAGTTGCTTTAAATTCTTTATCATTTTTTCCACCGTCAAGATTATCTAGTGGATTAAAGTTTTTGCTTTTTCCTGCACTATCTAAGGCTTTTACTTGTTTGTCATAAGTTTCCATGTACTGCTTAATTTTTGCAGGACTTTCTGGTGCACCGAAAGCATCTCTCATTCTGCCAACGACTGCACCTGCCCAACCTTGTGAATCATTATGGTTTTTCAAGGCTTGCTGTGCATCTGAATAAATTTCTTTTACTGTATTAACAGTTTTATTTCTATTTTCTACAGTTCCTCTGCTTTGAACTTCTCTTGCATTAACACCTAAGTTTTCTCTATTATCGATAGTTTGAACAAGATTGTTCATTGCTTTATCTAACCCTTTAGCATCATTATCAGCAATTGCTAAGTTTGCTTGTTGACTAAAGTTTTCAATATGTTGTTTGCTTACACCTGCTTTGCTTGCTCTTGCGTATAAAGCATTAAAGATTTTGCCCTCAGCTGTTCTGATGGCTTTATTTGAACTTGTTAATTCCCATGAAATTGCTTTTGCTAAAGATTCATCAGGTGATTTTTTGCCATAAGCTCTGTAAACTTCAACAACGTTTCCTGAATGAATTTTGTTTATCTGTGCTTTAAAATTAGCATTTTTATCAACTGTTGCAAATTCTGTTTTTCTTAATTCATTGTATAAATTGTCAGCAATTTGTTGAGCCTCTTTTTGAACTCTAGGGTCAACTTTCTTTGCTTGTGATTTATGTGTTTGTTGAGATGAACTTGTTTGTTGAGTTTGTTGTGCTTGTCGTGCTTCGGCTTGTCTTTTTGCTTCTGCTTCTTTTTCAGCCTTAATTTCAGCTTGAGTTTTTACAGCTGTAATTTTTGAACCTTTTTTAGGAACTTGGATTGATGGGTTCATCATCATCAATTCATTTGTTCTATTTGTAATTTGTTCGTTTGATGGTTTTGAAATACCTTCTGCAGTCAACATATCTTTTGCATAATGTGTCCAGTCAGTATAATTTTTACCAACTGAAACTTCTTTTGTTTCTTTTCCTTGCAATCTTTTTGCAACTCTTTGTTGCTCATCTCTTGCGTATTGACCTTTTACTTGTGCAGAAGATTTTCTTCCTTTTACGCCTTTATGGTCTGGTGCAAATTCACCTGAAACTCTTGCTGTTTCACCTGCAAGGAAGTATGGCTCACCATTGTTATAGTGAACTGTACCTTTGTTTGTGTGTGCTAGTTCTGCCTTTGTTCTATCAAATTCTTTACAAATTTCTTGGAAAGTTTCACCGTTTTGTACAACGATAAGTGTGTTACCTTTGCCGTCGTATTTTGCAACTTGAACTTTGCCGTCAGGATTTGTAATTACGGCTTGAAGACCTCTGTCATTTTCGTTAAATGTTTTTTCTGTTGTTTTACCTTTAGCATCTGTAACTGATTCGTAACGAACTTTTTCGTTTTCGTCATACATCATACGAGTTTGAACACCATCTTTTGTTAAACTCATAGTTTGAACTTTTCTGCCATTTTTATACTGTGTTGCAGTTGAAGTTTGAGTTTCTCCGTTTTCTACAACTGTAGTGTTTTTGATGTCACCTTTTGTCGCTGTACTTGTATAAGAATTTTCACCAGTATAATCATACTCAATTGTTTCTTGTTCTGATGTTCCAGCATTTATAATTTGTTTAATAGGTTTACCTTGAGATATGCCCTCTTTTACACCTAAATATGTTTTTACATTATCTTTTGTAACTGTATGAGTTGCAGGTTTGCCGTCTGCACCATATTGTACAGTTTCAGTTTCGCCTGTTTCTTCATTAATCATTTCATCAGAAACAAAGTTGCCGTCTTTGTCTAATGTTTTGGTAAATTTTTTGCCATCAATTACGCTTGTTAAAACTTTTGAACCATCCTTATTAAGGATTTCTTGTGCACCATCTTCATAAGTAATTGTTTGGTTGCCTTGTTCATCAACAACTGATGATTTTACATTACTTTTTTCTGAATTATCTAAAAATTTATTTACAAAACTGAACAAGTTTTTTGCTTTAATGTCATATTTTTTTGAATCAGCATTTGCAGTTTGTTCACGTTCTTGTTGTTCTTTAAAGACCTGTTTAGCCTCTTTTTTACTTAACACATTATCATCACCGGCAGATTCTCTCATTTTGCCAGTAAATACAGTGACTTCATCCATATCTAATGTTTGATTTCCATTAGAATCTACTGCATCAAAAACTTGAAGCATCTTTGTATCTGCTTCAAAGTCAGCACGTTTAGCACCCGACTTAAGTTTGTTTAAATCTATGTTGTTAGCTTTATTGCTACCTAATTTGAATTCGTTTCCGTTTGTCATGACCTAATCTACTTACACTTGTACATGTATATTAACGGCTAATTACAAAATTTCTTGCCCTTTTTTACCTTTTTTCATCTGAATTATGTAGAAATTGTTACAATAAGTTTTATTATAATTCGTGATAAAATTTATACCAAAAGGAGAATTTATGGCAGGAATTTTAAATATACAAATTAATTCTTTGATGCGTTCAAAAGAGGCTAATTTCAGTAAAATTGAATATTATATAAAAAAGAATGTTGATAAAAAATTAGACCTTGTCGTGATGCCGGAATTTTTTGCAACAAATATCGATTATGTTGATTTTGCTGAACCTGAAGATGGTGGCGAAACAATTAAATTTATACAAGAATTGGCTAAAAAATATAATACGAATATCATAGCAGGTTCTGTTGTAAGAGAAATTAACGAAAGACTTTATAACACTACTTTTGCCATAAACAGACAAGGCGAAGTTATTGAAACTTACGATAAAGTACACCTATTCAACTATATGGGAGGTTCAGAAGGTGAACGTATTGAAGCAGGTAAAGATATTAAAGTTGCGAACTTCGATTTTGCAAAAGTTGGTATGACAATTTGTTTTGATATGAGATATCCAACTTATGTAAGAGAAATTGTAAGAAAAGGCGCACAAATTGTTGTTATGCCTACTGCTTGGCTAGTTCAAAGAGAAATCTATGATGATGAAAAATTATTAGACTATGCACAAGATATGTTCTCTGCAATGTGCAGAACAAGAGCGTTTGATAATATGGTTTACTTGGTTGTAAGTAATCAAACTAAAGAATGTGGCAAATCTTGGAGAGCAATCGGAAATTCTATGATAATTTCTCCAACTGCAGAAGTTCTTGCAGAAGCAGGCTTGAAAGAAGGTGCTTTGTATGCAGAGGTTGAAGTTGATGCAGTAGAATACCTAAAATCAATCTATCCAATTGTAAGTATTGACTAGGGGCAAAGGGTTAAAGTTTTTTAAAATAGATGCGAGGGCTTTGCCCTCGCATCTATTTTTTTATTCTTCTATTCTTAAATTTATATTTTCTTTTAGAAGTCTGATACATTCTTTTATATCTTCAAAAGGTAAAGTTTCTACAAAATTTTCTGGATAATTCCACCATTTTAATTCAAGTAAATCTTTTATTGTATCTTCATCAAAACGATATTTAAGAATTTTTGCAGGTACTCCAACTACAATAGCATAAGGTGGTACATCTTTTGTAACAACTGCGTTTGAACCGATTACTGCTCCATCTCCAATGGTTATTCCTGGCATGATAGTAGCTTTTACCCCTATCCAAACATCATTTCCAATGTTTACTTTTTCTAATCCTTTATCAAGTAAATGAGTTAAAGGTTTTTGTACCTTAAGATTACTACCTAGACTTTCATATTTTTCTAGATACACAAATGAGCTTGAACTTAAAGTGTGAATTGGATGTTTGAATGCGCCTATTGTAACGTCGCTTGCTATTGAACAATATTTTCCAATAGTTGTTTCTTTGTCATTTCCAATAATAACATTACTTCCTAGGTAAGAGTTCTCTCCAATTTTATAAATCTTTCGATTAAGTTCATATCTATATTGTTGAATATGTTTATTATTGAAGTTCTTATCAACTGTAAACATACCACGAAATTTTCGACGCATATCCTTATCAATAAATAGTGTGGCAATCCCTTTAATGATTAAATTGTGTAGATTTTGTTTAATAGAAAGGCTCATATATTACCTATCAATGTATTTATACATTAAGTATAATTATAATACTACATATAATGTATAAATGCAACAGAAAAATGAAAAAACAATTCAGCTATCAAAGGTTATAGGTGTAGTATTAAAGGAACTTAGGGAAAAAGTTCCTAATCGTTCTATCAATAATGTTGCACATGAATATGGGCTTGATGTTGGAAATACAAGCCGTATTGAGAATGGTTTAATAGAGGTAAAAGTTGTTACGCTCTGGAAACTTGCTGAGGCTTACGGAATTCCTCTTTCAAAATTAATAAAATTAGTTGAAAATAAGATGCCAAAAGGTTTTCATTTTTTTGAGGATTAAACCAATTCTACTCCACAAAAATGTAAAATAATTCCGATTACAGCGCCGAAAAGTATATAATAAAGTGCGTTTTTCTTGAATTTAAAAGAAAGCAAGAACAAAAACAAAAATAATAAAAATGCTGGTAAGCTTGTTACATTATCTTTAAAAAATCCTACGCCTACTGCAAAAAGTAGTCCACATCCTGCAGGTTTTAGCGAATATAAAACAGCTTTCACCCAAAAATTATCTCTAAAAGTTTTTAATACTTTTGAAATTGCACATACAAAAATAAAGGATGGAAATATCAAGGCTAAAGTTGCAACGACTCCACCAAAAATTCCAAAGGTTTGAAATCCTGCAAATGTTGCCATATTAGCTCCAACAGGACCAGGAGTAAGCATTGATATCGCAATCATATTTGTTAATTCATCTATCGAGTACCAACCATATTCATGCACCAATTGATACAAGAACGGTATTGTTGCATATCCACCACCAACAGAGAACACACCAATTTTAAAAAATTCTATTATCAAATGTACTAAGGTCATCATTTTTCACGACCTTTCTGAAAACATTTATAACTTACACCAACAATAACAGAACCTATAATTGCAAGTACTGGTGAAATCTTAAAGAAAAATGAGGCTGAAAAACATCCTAAAAATATAACCCATGTAACAAAGTCAGTTAAGCTATTTTTCCACATTTCTTTAATAGTTAAATATACAAGTATGATTACGGCAATTCCGACACCCCAGAAAATGCTTTGTACAAAAGAAATTTTCAATAAAAAATCAATAATGGTTGCAACCAAAAGAATAGCAATGATTGGTGAAGTTATAATTCCAAGTAAAGCGACTGCTGCACCTCTTTTGTTTCTCAATTTATATCCAACAAAGGCTGAAACATTTGCGGCAATAATTCCTGGGATACTTTGACTCAAGGCATAAAAATTGGTTAATTCTTCGTTTGTTATCCAATTGCGTTTATCAATAATGCTTTGCTGAATTAAAGGTACTATAACATAGCCCCCACCTAGCAATTGGACGCCAAGCCAAAAGAATTCCATGTATATATCTTTTAAAGAAACTTTCATAATACTAAATATATCATAAAATATATGTTATAATCTTATAAAGAGGATATTTTATGAAAAATTTTGCAAAAGTATTTTTAATATTTACAATTTTATTTTTTACAATTCAACCTACTTATGCAAAAATATACGAAGCTAAAGCTTTGAGTGATTTTAATACAGAATATCCTGCTGAAAATTTTGTATTTCAAATTTTAGAAGATGTTGAACTTGATAACATTATTTTCCCTGCAAATTCAACTTTTGTTGCTGTTCCGTACAAAATAAAAGAACAAAGAAGATTAAAAAGAAATGCTGTTTTAGTTATGCGAATTTCTTCTTTTATTAAACCTAATAACGTCACAGTTGTAACTCAAAATCTTTTTGTGAAATATGCAACTGAATTAGATAAAATGGAAACTAGCAAAAGTGTGGCTTTAACGGCTGCTAATTTTTTTGTTAAAGGTATTTCTATTGGGTATAGGGTTGTAGAAGGTGCTGTAAAAAACGAAGAAGATAACCGTTTTATATCTGGTGCAAAAGCTGCTTATGATTCATCACCATTTTCTTACGTTGAAAAAGGTGAACCTATTGTTATAAAGACTGGAGATACAATATATTTTAATTTTCATATAATAAACCCTAACGATTTATCTTTTAAGGATATTTTTATCTATTCTATTGAAGATAGTGAGGTTAATGAATAATGTTTTACAAAAAACAAATAGACGGAAAAGATGTATATTGTTCTGATATGATTGAAACAGAGCATTTTTTCACATCAAGGGATTTGATTGTAAAAGATAATGTTGATGTTATTTCTGAATATTTAGAAATAGAACCAAAAAATTTAATTCATCCTGTACAAACTCATAGTGACAATGTTCGTGTTGTTGAAGGTAATTTGTATAGTTATGAAAATACTGATGCATTGATATTGACCTCAAAAGATAAAGCTATATATTTAAATTTTGCAGATTGTACTCCGATAATTATTTATGATTATAAAAATAACATTGGTGCAATTGCTCACGCAGGTTGGAGAGGAACAGCAGAAAGAATTGCACAAAAAACAGTTTTAAGAATGCAAAAAGAATTTGGTACAAAAACAAAAGATATTGTTTGCGCAATTGGACCTTGTATAGGTTTTGACGAATTTGAAACTTATACAGATGCTTTAAAAAGATTAAAAGCAAGTATAAATAAGCTTAATACTCCTTATTTTAGAGATAATTATGTCGATTTAAAAGGTTTAAACAAAGAACAGCTAAACGAAATAGGAGTTTTTGATATAGATATTTGTCCGTATTGTACTGTTAAAGACAATGACAAATTTTTCTCATATAGAAAAGAAAATAAAACTACAAATCGTCATAGTGCCGTGTTGAAATTGAGATAAAAACTTAAACTATTCAATAGTTCTTAGAACTTTGCAAGGATTTCCGACAGCTAATGAATTTGCTGGGATATCTTTTTTTACAACACTTCCTGCTCCAATAACTGAATTATCACCAATTGTTACGTTTGGAAGGACTACAATACTTCCTCCAAACCAAACATTATTACCAATAGTTATAGGTTTTGCAGTTTCTAAACCTTCGTTTCTTGTTTTAGCGTCAAGTGGATGAAGAGCTGTATAAAAAGCGCAATTTGGACCTATAAAAACATTGTCGCCAAAAGTTACTTTGTTGCAATCTAAGATTGTCAAGTTATGGTTTGAATAAAAATTTTCACCAATTTCTATATTGTAGCCATAATCACAAATAAAAGGTTGTTCAATTAAAAAGTTTTCTTTTGTTGAGCCTAAAATTTGTTTTAATAAAGTTTTTCTTTCTTCTAAATTTTCAGGAGAAAGTTGATTATGCTTGTGACAAAGTTTTTTACATTCTAATCGTTCATTTTTAAGTGTTTCGTCTTTGTCTGCATAATATGGCAAACCTTGTAACATTTTTTCTTTTTCTGTCATTTATTTTTCCTTTATTGATTTATTCATTATTAAAATTGCAAATATAATTACAAATGAACCTAGTAAAAAGTTTACTAAATTAATTTTTTCTTGAAAGATAATTATTGAAAATAAAACGCCAAAAGGTATTTTTAGGTTATTCATAATTGCTAACGTAGAACTTTTTACCAACTTTGAACCTTTGTTCCACAAGAAAAATCCAATACCTGTTGGTACTATGCCTAAATATAGTATTGATAAAATTTGTAAATGAGTTAATTGAGTTGATAAATCATTATTAAAAATTACAAAAGGTAAAATTAAAGAAAAAGCTCCAAAATACGCTGTTGCCATTAAGTTTTCTGTTTTTGTATCTTCAGGGATAAATCTTTTCCATAAAACTTGACCTAGTGCAAATGTGCAATTAGAAGTTTCCATTAATAATACACCTTTAACTATTTGAGAAAATTCCAAATTTTGCCAAACAATAATTCCTGCACCTAAAACAGACATTAATATACAAAGAATATAAATAAATTTGAATTTGTCACCAAATAGCGTTGCCCAAATTGCAACGAATATAGGAGTTGTAGTTGTTAAAAGGGCTACTTCGTTACCTTGTAAATATTTAAAGGCATTAAGGAATGCAACATACATTATCCCAAACTGAATAATTCCTATTAGATAAGCTTTTAAATGTGTTTTGAAATCAAATTTTCTAAAAAATGGTATAAAAATAAGAATTGCAAAAAGTAATCTTAGCATAACAACATAATCACTAGGTAGCGTGCTAAGCTGACTTTTTATAAGCCCGAACGATAGTGAAAAGCATATTGTTGCAATCAATAAATATATCATCTTTGTTCATCCTTCGAGTATATTTTATATTGCAAAGCTTATTTCTGCAAGCTATTTTCCTAAAGCCAAACGGAAACCGAAACTTAGTGCAATACCGTTTCTGCCACCATTTCTCACCATAGTTTGACCAAATCCTGTAAATCTTTCGCCAGCACGTTTTTGTAGGTCAACTCCGTATTGGAAATATGGGTCAACGCTCATAGCTGGTAGACTTACATTATTTGCTGAAATCTTGATTTATCCATTATGTTCCAAACCATTTGTAAAGCTACATAAGGTTGCCATCCATTTTTCAAATTGCCGATAAATTTAAGTTCTGGAGCAATTTGGATTGCGTGTAATGGGTCAGAATTTATTCTAACAGAAGTATTGAAATTTCAGATATGTACTGTCTAATACTTAAATATAATTTCTAACCCAATGAATATAGTTATAATAAATTCATTTGCATTTCAAAAATAATAATAAAAATATGAAATATAACACATGTCATTATTTTTTCATTTTTATAGTCACCCAAAAGTTCATTTTCGTCCAGTTTGAAATCATATAATCATATCACTTTCTACCCGTACAACCTTTTATTATTAGGCTTTTCTACCTAACTCATCTTTAAAAATCAAAATTCAAATGTGACTATTAAACCCACAACAAAATCACTCAATAAATTACAAAAAACCTCAAGCTTTCGCTTGAGGTTTAAAAAAAGGAAGAGGTGGGATTCGAACCCACGGTACGCTCGTCACGTACGACGGTTTTCAAGACCGCTCCGATCAACCACTCTGGCACTCTTCCAAATTGATTGTTCTTCCGTATTCCTATTCTAATATAAAATACTTTTTTTGTAAACTACTTTTTTATATTTTTACAGAATGAGGTTTTAAAACCCCATTCTGTAATTGTTTTATTTGCTTTGTGCTGCTTTAATTCTTGTTAAAGCTCTTGATAATGCAGCTTCCGCTCTGTGTTCGTCAATATCTTCGTTTCTGTCATGCAATCTTTGTTCTGCTCTTTCTTTTGCTTCTTTTGCACGATTTACGTCGATATCATCTCCACATTCACTTGAATTTGTCAATATTACAGCTTCATCATCTGCATATTGAAAAATACCACCCATTGTTGTGAATAATTTTACTTCGCCGTCTTTTACAACTTTTGTAACGCCTACATCTAATGCTGTCATAAACGGTATATGGTTTTTTAATACCCCAAATTCACCGTCTATTCCTTTTGAATAGATTTCTTCAACGTTATCATCATATACGACTTTTTCATGTGTTACTATCTTTAAGTGCATATTTTTCTACCTATAATGTTTTAGCTTTTTCTATTGCTTCTTCAATTGTACCAACCATGTAGAAAGCTTGTTCTGGTAAGTTATCGTGTTTACCTTCGATAATTTCTTTAAAACCTCTGATTGTATCTTCTAACTTAACATATTTACCAGCCATGCCTGAGAATTGTTCAGCTACGAAGAATGGTTGTGATAAGAATTTTTGAATTTTTCTTGCTCTGTTTACAGTTTCTTTATCTTCTTCTGATAATTCATCCATACCCAAGATAGCAATGATATCTTGTAA
>SAMEA104315433__coassemble_791_pt1 | contig 13729 bp, 13 predicted proteins | sample SAMEA104315433__metabat2_high_PE_030 | metagenome-assembled genome bin SAMEA104315433 (sample SAMEA104315433) | gut metagenome | biome: Monkey gut; feature: monkey-associated habitat; material: faeces | place: China | collected 2013 | reverse complement strand
CTAGAGCATTAGGCGAATTAGGGGACTCAAAAGCAACAGTTCACTTAATCGAATCGTTACGTGAAGACAGAAACGTAGACGTAAGAGTTCGCGCAGCTAGAGCATTAGGTCGTTTAGGTGGTGAAATTGTGGTTGAACCATTAGTAGAAGCATTAAATGATGAAAATCCACAAGTTTGTATCACAGTAACAGACGCTTTAATCGAAATTGGTGATGTTGCAACAGACGCTTTAATTAAATCATTAGATCACGAAAAAGTTAATGTACGTTGCGATGCTACAAGAGCATTAGGCGAAATTGGTAACAAAAAAGCAGTAGACAAAGTTATCAATATGTTACACGATGAATGGGTTAACGTAAGAATTTACGCAGTAACTTCATTAGGTAAATTAAATGATACAAAAGCAGTTCCTGCATTAATCGAAGTTATGAAAGACCATAATGAAAACGAATTAGTAAGAGCAGGTGCAGCAGCAGCTTTAGGTGTACTTAGAGATCAACGTTCATTACTACCATTAAGAGAATTAATTATGGAAGCTGATGAATTAGGTGAATTAGAAGACACAGCATTAAAATCATTCAAAAAAATTATGGCAGCTAACTGGCAACAAATCCCAGGCGCTACTCCTCAAAAGAAACCAGTTGCTACAACATTTTAATTACTGATTAAAACCAATAAAATTTAACTATCAAAAAGAACTTACTTTAGTAAGTTCTTTTTTTGTTTTATTAATAACTATCATCTATAATTTTTACTTTCACACCACTTTGCCAACTACTATTCAAATTATCAGGAATATAATAATTTGGAGTTTGAATTGGTGGAGTAAAACCTGTTGGCATGCCTCTAAAACTTGTAGATAATCTACGTCTTAAATTATTATGATGAGGAGAGTAATAACGAGAATTTCTACTTTCTCTCATTGCCTTCTGTAAGGCTTTATATCGGGAATAATTATCGCCTTGCTGTATTGCACCAAAAGTTTTTTCCTCCATGCGATTTAGGCGTTCTGTTGGGCTCTCGTAGCCAAAATTATTCATCAACATCTTTTTTTCCAAATTATTAAACGCTCGCTGAGAATACATACCTTTTGGACGGTAAACATTTGGATAGGGTTGGTAATATGTCGGATTTGGAACATACTCTGTAGTAGAGAAGGTATAATCACAAAATCCTACATTTCCGGACAATAAAAATAACAGTAATAGTAAAAAAATATTCTTCATATAGCATATATACGAAGAATATTTTTATTTTTTAATTAGACACCTAGTGAATTTTTAAACATTAACTAAAGATTGAAAATCCTCTATCTGTGTTATCAGAAATTAATTGTTTGATTGATTCGTATTCAGTAGTAGCTGCTTGGTATTCAGTATTAGCAGATTTCATTTGAACATCTAAGACTTTTTCTTGTTGAGAAAGAATAGCTGTTTGGCTATCGTACCAAGATTGAGCAGCTTGTCTTTCGTTATCTCTTTCTGAGTAATCTAAAGATTCAATAGTTTGAGTTTGAGACCATCTTTCAGTTGATGTATTTGAATCAGTGTGAGAAACAATACCAACTTCTGATAAAGAAACTTCTTTACCATCTTTGTAGATACCGATGTTACCAGCCATGATACCAGAAATTAATGTTTGAGAATCTTTTTTAGCTGATTCAATTAAATCATTTGATTCGTAAGAAATTGTTGAAGATGATGGAGTTGTTTCAGTTGTAGTATTTTCAGCAGGAACACTAACAGTTGTTGTACCTTCACCGTAGCTTGTAACACCTTGGTAATTTCTTGAAGAAGTTGTTGTAGAAGTTTGAGCTGAACCAATTTTAGCAGATTCACCAATGATTGAAGCTAATTTGTTGTAATCAAATTCAACTGATTTTTTGAAATCGTTGTCTTTAACATCTGAAGCATTTTTAGCGAACATTTTAGCAATATCAGCCATTGAGTAGTAATTTTCAGTGTTAACTTCATTGCTACCAGTTAATTGGAATGCAACGTTTGATTTAATTCTAACATCTGATAATGAACCATCAGCATTAGCGTAAGATCTTGAACCAACTTTACCTAATAAACCAACACCTGTTAATAAGTTCATTAATTCGTTCATGTTAGTTGGCATATCATAGTTACCAGCTTCGATTGATTTTGCAGCAGAACCAACTGAATTTGTTGTAGATGTAGAAGAAGCTTCTACAGAATTGCTTGTTCCTAATAATTTAGCTAATTTGTTTTTATCAAAATTTAATGTTTGGTTTGGATCATCAGAAACTTGACCACCAACTGTGAAGTTAGAAACTAATGTTTTTAAGTTAGTTTTACTAACTGTACCAGCATCTTCAGATTTAACAGCTAAACCACTAGCATCTAACCACTTGTTTAATGTTAAACCTTGAGAAGATGTATTACCTGAACCTGTTGAATCGTCGATTAAACCAGCTGATTCTAATAATTGTTTGAACTCAGCAGCTGTAGTAGGCATTTGCCATTGAGTAACATTTTTTCTACCATGGCTATCAACTGCAGGAGTTGTAACTGTTTTAGTTGTTGTACCTTTGTTGTCAGTATCAGCTGTATTTGTAACATTAGCAACTGAACCTTTAGGTGCGATTTCATAACCCATTTCTTTCAACATGTTGTAGTTGAAGCTAACATTTGAACCACCTTGGTTTAATTTTAATGTTTGAGTTGGGTTATCACAAGTTCTCCAACCTTCTGTAGTGTTTACTACAGTAACTTTTTTAGCACCAATAGCGTTTGCTTCTTCTAATTTTTTGTTGTATTGGATAGAAAGGTTAGAAGTTTTGATAGTATTAGTAATTTTTTGATTAGACAATTGCATGCAACGTAATTCAAGATCGTTCATTCTTGATTGCAATGTTAAAAGTCTTGCTTGATTTGCTGCTAATCCCATTACTAATTTTCCTTTCCTTTTTAGTTATCGGCACATATATATGTGGACTTTAACGTCTAAAATGGCATAAATACATGCTTTGGCGACATTTTTCATGCTGACACCACGTAGCTATTGAGTTTCAGCCCTCTTTTTACCATTGTAACGAATTGTAAATGTTGAATTTTTACTTTACATTTGTTAACAATTGGCAAATTTTGATAAAACTTTAAAAATTTCATGAAAAAATCATGAAAAATTTTTCAAAAATAAATTTCAAAATTTTTAAAAATTAGAAAAAATTTTTCTAAAAAACATCAAAAAATCTTATAAATTTTTGTAACAATTTCAAATTTGTGCAATAAAACTTCATGAATTTGCCGAGAGCAAAATAAATAATTTATAATTAATAAAAATTATATTTTATAGGGAGAAGAAAATGGAATTAGAAATTATAAAAGCAACTGACCCAGAAGTTGAAGCTTTAATTGAAAAAGAATTAAAAAGACAAGAAGATACAATTGAACTTATTGCAAGTGAAAATATCACATCAAAAGCCGTAATGGCAGCTTGTGGAACAGTATTAACAAACAAATACGCAGAAGGTAAACCACACAAACGTTATTATAATGGATGTAATGTTGTTGACGAAATTGAAGAAATTGCACAAAAAAGAGCTTGTGAATTATTCAAAATGGATCATGCTAATGTTCAACCACATTCTGGCGCACAAGCAAACATGGCTGTATTTTTTGCATTATTAAAACACGGTGACACAATTTTAGGTATGGATTTATCAAATGGTGGACACCTTTCACATGGTTGTCCTGTAAACTTTTCAGGCACATATTTTGATGCAAAAAGTTATGGTGTAGATGACAATGGCGATATTGATTATGAAGATGTTAGAAAAAAAGCACATGAATACAAACCAAAATTAATTATTTGTGGAGCAAGTAATTATTCTAAAATTATAGATTTCAAAAAATTCAGAGAAATAGCAGACGAAGTTGGCGCATACTTAATGGCTGATATTGCACACATTGCAGGACTTGTAGCAACAGGTCTTCATCCATCACCAGCAGGTTATGCTCATATTGTTACAACAACAACTCACAAAACTTTAAGAGGTCCAAGAGGTGGTATTATCATGTGCAATGAAGATTTAGCTTTAGCTATTGATAAAGCTGTTTTCCCTGGAATTCAAGGTGGACCTTTAGAACATATTATTGCAGGTAAAGCAGTTGCATTACTTGAAGCTTCTAAACCTGAATTTAAAGCTTATGCAGAACAAATTGTTAAAAATGCAAAAGCTTTAGCAAACACATTAATTGAAGAAGGCATGGATATCGTTGGGGGTTACACAGAAAACCACTTAATGACATTAGACCTTAGAAAATTAAATAAAACTGGTAAGGAAATGACTAACGTTTTAGAAAGAGTTGGCATTACTGCAAACAAAAACACTGTTCCAAATGATCCACAAAGTCCATTTGTAACAAGTGGTATCAGACTTGGTACTCCTGCAGTTACTACAAGAGGATTTAAAGAAGACGATATGAAGGAAGTTGCAAAAATTATTGCATCTGCAATATATTCGTCAGATAATGAAGATGGATTAAACAATTTGAAAGCTCGTTCTATGAAATTGTTAGCTAAATATCCACTATACTAGACTAATAAGGAGAATAGCCATTTTAATTAAGTTATCACAAGCACAAATTATTGGTGCAGTTATATCATACATACTAGGGGTATTCATCGTACCGTCAGTTATTGCCTTTTCTAAGAAAGAAGGACTTGTTGACGTACCAAATGAAAGAAAAATACACAAAGTACCGATTTCAAGACTTGGTGGCGTTGCTATTTGGTCAAGCACAATGCTAACTTTCTTGTTATTAGTATTTTTGAGTTATTATCCATACGGAAGTTTACTATCGGGAATTCTTCTTGGAGGCTCACTAATGTTCTTACTTGGGCTTGTTGATGATGTTTATAATTTAAATGCAAAATTCAAATTATTTATACAAATTGCAATCGCAACTCTTGTATATTTATTGGGTGTAAAAATTGATGTAATCTTCAATCCATTTGGGGGAGTTTTTGAATTAGGTTTATTATCATATCCAATAACTCTTTTATGGATTGTTGGTATAAGTAATGCTATTAACTTTATTGATGGCGTTGACGGACTTGCAGGTTCAGTAATCTCTGTAAACTCAATTACACTTGGAATTATTGCAGTTTCAACAATTCCTGCAAACCCAATCAGTGCATTAATTGCATTTATTTTGGCAGGTTCAACATTAGCATTTTTAACATACAATTACAACCCTGCAAAAATCTTTATGGGTGATGGTGGAGCTTTATTTGCAGGATTTTTACTTGCAACTCTATCAATCGCAGGGGTTATGAAAACAGCAACATTGGCTATTTTATTGCCGTTCGTAATCTTGGTTGTACCAATCATGGATATAACTTTCTCAAGCTTACGTAGAATTATGAAAGGTAAATCACCTTTTGTAGCTGATGCTGAACATATTCACCACAAACTTTTAAAAGCAGGTTTTTCACAAAAAAATACAGTTGCAATCTTAACTTCTGTTGCAATCGTTGGTGGCGCTATTGCATCATATACAGTAGGTTCAATCAAACACTACCTAGTGTACATCTGCACACTAGTTCTAATCATGTTTGCCTTAAGCTTAATCAATATTTACAGTAATAGTAAAAAAGGCAACTAACCTGAATATTGTAAGAAATTAACGATTTCCAAAGCGACTTCTCTTTGGAAATCTAAAGGTGCAGAACGAAGGTATTGAAAAGCTTCAGCAACACGCTGTTCTTTGTCATACCAACGTCTTAAAATATATGTAAAAGCTTCTGCCAAAACATTTTCTTCATTCTTAACGCCAAAAGCTTTTGACTTCGTAATTATGTAATCTGCGCACTTCAATTGAACATCTTCAGTCGAATTTTTAATCAAATTAACTGCTAGACTTACCGTAGGATCAATATCGTACCATCGTTTTTGATGTTCCATAAAATTCCTTGCTTAAATTTACATGTATATTTTAAGCGAAATCCGAATTTATTTCCAGTCTTGTTGTATTTGAAATAGAGTCTAATTCTTGTAACTTTTCGATTACGCTAAAAGCAATACCCTTTTGAAAATCAAAAGGAGCACGTTTTAAGTATTCAAAAGCTTCTTGCAAAGTTCTGTTTTTGTCATACCAACGTCTAAAGAAGTTTTTAACAGTTTCTTCCAAATCATCATCCGAAATTCTAATTCCGTAATCCTTTGCTTTTTTGATGATAAGTCTTGCACAATCAAGTTGAACTTTATCATCAACTTTTTCTAGCATACTAACCATTAAACTAACTGTGGGGTCGTTGTCGTACCAACGTTTGTGTTTTTCCATTACCATAAAACCACCTTTATGTATATTTCATGTTGTTTTACGACAATTTTAGAAAAAACTTTAATATTTTAATCAAAATTTGCTTAACAATACTACAAAATAAGTAGAGATTTTATTACTTCTGCTTTGTCTTCATCAATATTTTTAAATAGCAAAGTTTTTTCTCTACCTGTTTCACCTTTTAAAATTTCTATATTTGATTTTGCAATTTTAAGTTGTTTAGAAAGAAATTCTACCAAACATTTATTAGCTTTCCCTTCTATGGGCTGAGCTGTAAGTTTTATTTTTACTTCTGTTCCTGATTTTATAATTTCATTTTTTGATGCATTTGGTGAAATTTTTAGTTTAACTTTTAAATCCAAAATTAATGTAAACCTCTTGTAAAAATTGATTAATACGAGTAAAATAATTATACCATGACAGAAGAAGATTTATTTTCACCGATAAAACAAACATTAATTGAACAACATCGTTCAGAAGAAGATATTGCAAAAATTGAAGAAGCTTACAATTTTGCAAAGAAAGTTCACGGTGGGCAATTTAGAGTTTCTGGTGAACCATATATTATTCACCCTGTCGAAGTTTTAAAAATCCTTCTAGGCCTAAAAGCTGATACTCACACTCTTATTGCAGCATTACTTCATGATGTTATTGAAGATACAGACACAACGCCAGAACAAGTTAAGGAAATGTTTGGCGAAGATGTATTGAGCCTTGTACAAGGTGTAACAAAATTAAGCAAATATCAATTCAAATCTAAAGAAGAACGACAAGCCGAAAACTTTAGAAGAATGTTTATTGCAATGGCAAAAGATATAAGAGTTATTTTCTTAAAACTTGCAGATAGATTGCACAATATGAGAACGCTTAATTTTATGGCACCTCAAAAACAAAAAAGAATCGCTCAAGAAACCCTAGATATTTTTGCACCACTTGCAAACCGTTTAGGGATTGGTAAATTAAAAGCCGAACTTGAAGATTTATCTCTAAGATATTTAGAACCTGACAAATACTATGAAATTGCACACCTTGTTTCTCAAACAAAAGCTGAAAGAGAAGCAACCGTTCAACTTTTAATTGATAAAATTTCAGCTGACGTTGAAAAAAGTGGCATAAAAGCACAAATTACTGGTCGTGCAAAACATTATTATAGTATCTATAGCAAAATGAAACGTTTAAATATTGCGTTTCACGATATGTACGACATCACAGCAGTACGTGTAATTGTTGATACAGAAAAAGAATGTTATGAGGTTTTAGGCTTAATCCACTCTCAATTTAAGCCTATTCCTGGAAGATTTAAAGATTATATCGCAATGCCAAAAGGTAACTTATACCAATCATTGCACACATCTGTTATTGGACCTCGTTCAAAACCTCTTGAAGTTCAAATCAGAACTTGGAAAATGCACGAAATTGCTGAATATGGGGTTGCAGCTCACTGGAGATATAAAGAAAAAGGTTCACAAAAAGCTGACAACGCTACAGATATGCAATTCTCTTGGATGAGAAAAATGGTTGAATACGATAAGAATGCACGTGATGCAGAAGATTATGTAAACCAAGTTAAGTTCGATATCTTCTCAGACCAAGTTTTCGTATTCACTCCAAACGGTGATGTATTTGATTTACCAGTAAAAGCAACACCTGTCGACTTTGCATACCGTATTCACTCTGATGTCGGTCATAGAACAGTTGGAGCACTAGTTAACGGTAGAATTGTTCAATTAGATTCAAAATTAAAAAATGGTGATATCTGCGAAATTTTGACATCAAAACAAGCAGCACCTCGTTTGGATTGGTTAAACTTTGTCGTTACAAAAGCTGCATCATCAAAAATTAGACAATGGTTCAAGAAAAACAAACGTGAAGACCACGTTGAACTTGGTAAAAACACTCTTGAACACGAACTTACAAAAGCAACATTCGACGAACTTACTAAAAATGGTGAATTTGAAAGAATTGCGAACATCATGAATTACCAATCAGCAGAAGATTTATTTGCTGCACTTGGTTATGGCGAAACAACTGTAAATAAAATTTTAAATAAAATTCCAAAACCAAAAGAAAAAGAAGAAAGAATTTTAGAACAATCAGCACAACCTCAAAAACCTAAAAAACCTAAAACAAAGGACGTTGTTGGTTTGGAAGGTATGTTATATTCATTTGCAAGATGTTGTTCTCCAATCCCAGGAGAGCCTATTGTTGGCGTTGTAACTCGTTCTAAAGGAGTTTCTGTTCATAGATTAGATTGTAAAACTCTTGAAAATGTAGAACCTGAAAGACTTTTAGATGTTCAATGGTCTGGTCAAAACTTACACAAAACATACAGCACAACTATTAGAATTGAAACAGGTGATAAACTTGGTATGTTGAAGGATATTATTTCTGCCGTATCAGATAACAACACAAATATAAACTATGCAAACGTAAAATCAAAACAAAATAACGTTGGTATTATTGAATTAGGTATTGAACTTGATAATATCAATACCTTGAGAAAAGTTATCGCATGCATCCAATCCTTACCAGATGTTTATTCTGTAAAAAGGGTTCAAACAAGTTTTTCTCACGCCCCAGAACAATTTTCAAAGAAAAATACTAAGGCTTCTAAAAAGAAATCGTCAAAACCTAAAAAATCTAATTAGATTTTACAAAAAATTTGATATAAGGTCGTGTGAAAAATCTTTTGATTTTGCCATAGAGTCTAACATGGCAGAATTGAATAATCTTTCTATCGCCTGTTAAAACTTGAATTTCACGATTTTTAGAGCATTTATAAACTACCGTTCCAACTGGAACATCTTTATATTTATCATCTTCTGGAATAATAACTCTTGTTTTATATGCATCTGGAATAAAGAATTGATTTTTATATTCAAAGAAGCATCTGTACCATGGGTAAAAAGCCCTTACCTGTGCACAAATTTCATCAGCAGATTTTTCAAAATCAATCATTACTTCATCTTTTTTGATATGAGGATAATAAGTTGCTTTTTCTTCATTCTGAACAAGTGGAATAATAAAGTCTTCTTCTAAATTACCCAACAATTCGCAAACTGCCTCACGAGTTTTTCTGATAATTTTTTCCTTCAATTCTTTTGAAGTATCGAACTTATCAATAGCGACCTCTCTTTGCAGAAGAATAGCACCAGTATCGTAGTTTTCATCCATCAAATGGAATGTAATACCTGATTTTACTTCTTGATGACGAATAACTTCTAAATAAGGGTTTGGACCTCTGTATTTTGGCAATAATGATGGATGAGCATTGATAAAAGCTATCTTTGGAAGATTTATGATATCTTTTTTTAATTTTTCGCACCAAGTTCCAACGATAATCACGTCGGGATTAAGTTTTAGAATTTCTTTTTTAAATTTTTCACTATTTACACTTTTTACGTTAATGTCCTTTAATTGATAACTTTTAATATAGCTATAATCAACTGTAGGAATGACAAAATCACGAACCTTATTTACGAACCAATTACATTTAACAGTTTCGTATCTTAAAACGCCCACAATATCACATTTGGCATCTAAAGCCCCTGCAATAAGGTTTGCTAACATTTCTGCATGTCCGATTATAACTACTTTTAGCATTATTTATTTCTCCAATATTCAACATCTTTTGAAATTTGATTTTTTAATTCATCAATAGAAGAAAACTTCTTTTCTTCCCTAATCTTTTCTTCAAATTCAACTTTTATATTCTTGCCGTAAATATTTTCATCAAAATCAAAAATATTTACCTCTAAGACTCTTTTATTTTCATTTGAAACAGTGGGTTTCACACCTAAATTTAAAATTCCACGATATTGTTTATCTTTAACAAAAACTTTTGCTCCATAAACACCATTTTTTATATCAATAATTTCTTTCGGATAAAGAAGATTAGCTGTTTTAAATCCAATTGTACGTCCTAAATGTTGACCTTGAATAACTTCACCAGAAATAGAAAAACTTTTTCCAAGCATTTGGTTAGCTTTTTCTACTTCACCTGATAAAAGATAATTTCTTATCAAAGTAGAGCTTATAACTTCACCCTCAAGCATTTCAGGTTGAATTTCTATATATGCATAACCAAATTCTTTTTGTAAATCAAATAATAGCTTTTCATTACCCGATTTTTTTGCACCAAAAGTATGGTTAAAGCCCGTTATAATAGCTTTTGGAGAAAAGTTTTTAACAAGACAATTTTTCAAATATTCATAAGCAGTTAATTTTGCAATTGATGAAAAATCAATAACAAAAGCATAATCTACCCCTAAAGCCTCAATATATTTTAATCTCTCATCAAGAGAGCAAATATATTTTGTCTCCAAATTTTTAAAATAACAAGCAGGAGCCATCTTAAATGTAATAACTGCAGATTTTAAACCCTTATTTTTTGCATAATTCACAGCAGACGAAATAACCTTTTGATGTGCAAGATGCACACCGTCAAAATAGCCTAAAGCTACTACTAAATCTTTCTTTTCTATGAATTGTGAATAGATTTCCATAAAATGATTATACTAAATCTAAAAAAAATATTCTCTTTCTTTAAAAAAATTTATATGAAAAATTTTACCCTTGTCAGCTTTGATTTTTGTTTAAGAATTTTCTTTATTTCTTTCTTTTTGGAATTTATACCAGTTATAAAGTCCAATTAGTGACATAATCAAATAGATACTTTTCTTCGTAACCATAATTGTATCAGCTTGTTGAATCCACATTAAGATTCCAACTACATCTGTAATCAGCCATAAGAAATATTGGTCAGCAAATCTTTTTATTTCATAGAAGGTTGCAATCATACCAATAGAAACAGTTAAAGCATCTAATAACGGAGATTCGCCACCTATCATTATAAGACAATGTCTTAGTAACAAGGTTGAAGAAACTACAATCAAAAGCATTAACGCTCTTAATTTCCAACTCATTACACGAGTTTTGCATTTCTCACTATCTTTTGAATCAAGATGTTTTGTCCATAGGATTAAGCCAACAATCCCTGCTGGAAAGTAATACAACAACTCCAAAGCAAATGTACCATAAATATGATTATGGAAAAGAATAATTGAATACAAAATAGTATTTATCATCCCAAAAATCCATTTTGGCCAACTCGCATGAGCACATAAAAAAATACAAGAAATTCCCATAATCGAGCAAATATAATTAACAACCAAATACCAATGAGGATGAGTAGTATCGGTCAACATATAATTTGCACCAATGAAAACCATTGCCAAAAACATTACCCATTCAAACCAACGAAGATTACTAAAGGCTTTTACAAATATATTCTGTTTTAGTCTTTCTTTTAACATAATAACTTTTCACTTATCTCATCTGCACTTTGTGCCCACACATTTACTAAGTTTAAAACATTTTCTGAAGATTTTTTCATAACCTCTAAAGAAACAAATTCTTTCTTCGAATGGAAATTTACACCACCAGTACCTAAATTTGGAGTTAACAAACCTCTCAAGGTAAGCATAGCACCATCTGTACCACCTCTTACTACTGGTTCTTTAGGTTCTAATCCAGAACGTCTAATTGCTTCTTTTGCAAATTCGATAACTTCTGGTAACTCCATAAGTTTTTCTTTCATATTATGGTATTTTTCGTTTTCCTTTAATGTTATTTTGCAACCCTTGTAATCATTTTCGACTTCTGAAATTATTTTGCGTAAAAACTCAATTCTTGCTTTTGCACCCTCAAAATCAAAATCCCTTACAAGCATCTTCATTGTAACTTCATTAACACTTCCGTTAATTGCATCAACGTGATAATAACCTTCTCTTTCTCTTGTTGATTCAGGAAGTTCATTTTTAGGAATTTTGTTCATAATAGCAGACGCAACTTCAATTGCATTAACCATTTTTCCATACGCATAACCACAATGAACAGGAACACCTACAATTGCTATCTCTGGATTAAAGGCATTGAAAGTTTCTGATTCAATATTATCAACCTCAGAGCCATCAACTGTATAAGCTATATCTGCACCAAATTTTTTAATATCAAAATTTGCCACTCCTTCACCAATTTCTTCGTCTGGAGTGATTGCAATTTTTATATTTGGTCTTTCAATTTCAGAATGTTCCATTAAAACAGTTACAGCTTCTAAAATTTCTGCAATACCAGCTTTGTCATCAGCACCTAAGAGTGTTGTGCCGTCTGATGTAATAATTATTTGATTTTTGTATGGCTCTAAATCGCAAGCGTCAATTACCGTTCCACCTTCTAAAACAATATCGCCTTCATTGTAATCATGCACCAATGGTTTTACAGGCCCTGTCGGAGCTTGTTCGCTTGTATCCATGTGTGCTATCAAACCTAAAGTTAAGTTGCTTTTTATGTTTCCTTTTAAATACGCTGTTACAGTTCCTGTTTTATCAAGTTTTACATCTTTTAAACCGATTTTCTTTAAAACTTTAATAAGAACTTTTTTTGCAAATTCAACTTGTTTTTTTGTACTTGGCGCAATACTATTCTTTGTATCTTCACAAGAACCAGTATCAACTTCTGCCATTTTTATAAATAAATCTTTTAGTCTTTCTTCATTTATATAATCAAAATATTTAGACATTTTTTCTCCAAAACCAACTCATTAATTTATACCATAAATAAAATAGATTAGCCATTTCGGGAATATAAAATTTTTATAAAGACATAGAAAATTACGATTATGAAAAATATTTTTATCCTGCTTTTGATAAGCCTTTTTATTTCAAATACTATGATTTTGGCAAATGATAGTTATAATGTGTATAATTACGATAAATACACACCCGACGACCTTAATCAAAATGAAAAAATTCTTTTTATAATGGATTATTCAAATAGTATGAATGAATTTATTGGAAACAGTAGAAAAATAGAGCTAATGCAAGCTACCATAAAAAATATTGTTCATTCCATTAACCCCAATACAGAAATTGGACTCAGAGTCTATGGCTATAGATTAGGATTTACGCCCTACGAATGCTGTAGAGCCTCAAAACTTGTAGTACCTATTTATTCAAATAATGCAATAAATATTTCTGACGCAATTTATAAAACAAAGGCTCGTGGAATGACACCTATAACATATTCTCTTAAAAAAGCCGTCGAAAAAGACTTTGTAGGTTTTTCTGGTAAAAAACATATCATCCTTCTTTCAGACGGTGGGGAGAATTGTGACGAAAGCCCTTGCGAATACGTTATGAAAAATCTCGCAAGAAGAAAAGATTTTACAGTAGATGTAATTGCGTTTAATATCAATAATCACGAGGATATCAACCAACTTAGATGTGTTTCAGCAGTAACAAGTGGAAAGTTTTATACAGCAAACACAAAAGGTGAATTGATAAATGCGTTAAACAATACCCTTCAGATAACCAAAGATGTTGGAGGATTTATTGTAGAACATTAAAAACGAGTG
>SAMEA104315433__coassemble_753_pt1 | contig 14246 bp, 14 predicted proteins | sample SAMEA104315433__metabat2_high_PE_030 | metagenome-assembled genome bin SAMEA104315433 (sample SAMEA104315433) | gut metagenome | biome: Monkey gut; feature: monkey-associated habitat; material: faeces | place: China | collected 2013 | reverse complement strand
AACATTTCTTATATCGGCATAACAAATTCAAAACTTTAGGCGCAAAGTCCATGTTCATCATGGTTTTCATGAGATTGATGGGTCAAAAGCATTATGAATACTGGATTACAGAGATTAAAATTCATCTTTACATTTTGTAATAATTATTAAATTTAGCTATTGTGATATAATACTTGTATGAAAAATATATTTGAGCAAAAAGTTTCATATTGTGATACAGATGCTTATGGTGTTGTTTGGCACGGTTCTTACCTTAGATGGTTAGAAATAGGCAGAATGTATTTTTGTGATGATATAGGGGTTGATTTACAAACATTGCAAGAAAATGACGTTGTCTTGCCTCTTACAAATATCAATGTAAGATATAAGTCTTCTGCAAAATTATTTGAAACAATGGTTGTTGAAACAAAATTGCAATCATATTCAAAAATTAAATTGACTTTTGCTCAAAAAATTTATAACAAGGAAACTGGGAAGTCTTATATTGAAGCAGTAGTTGATGTAGTTCCAGTTTCTTGTGAAGGTAAACTTTATCGCAATATGCCTCAAGTTTTAAAGGATATGTGCGAAAAATATTCAGAGGATAAATAATGAGATTAAATAAATATATAGCTCAAGCAGGTATTTGCTCTCGTAGAAAAGCTGATGAGTTTATTCAAAAAGGTCAAGTTAAAGTAAACGATAAAATAGTTACTGATATGAGTTTTCAGGTTCGTGTAAAAGACAAAGTTTACATTGATAACCATTTAATAAAACCTATGAATTTGCAATATTACAAATTTAACAAGCCTGCAGGTTATATTACAACAATGGATGATGAAAAAGGTAGAAAAACTATTTATGATATTTTACCTAAAGAACTTCATCATTTAAAACCAGTTGGAAGATTAGATAAAGATTCAACAGGTTTGTTAATTCTTACTAATGACGGAAATCTTATTAATGCTTTGACTCACCCTTCTCTAAAAGTTCCAAAGGTTTATCACGTTACTGTCGGTGGTAGAGTTTCTGATAAAGCATTTAAAGAGCTTTCGCAAGGTATTGAAATTGAAGAAGGCAAGATTGCTTATGCAGATATCGTAATTCTTGAACAAACTAACAAAAGTACGTTTATGGAAGTTACTTTAATGCAGGGTATGAATAGACAAATTAGAAAAATGTTTGAGAAAGTCGGTTATGAAGTAGAAATCTTAAAACGTATTCAACATGCTACAATAAAGCTTGATGGACTAAAACGTGGTGAAGTTAAAGTATTAAAGCCAAAAGCTATAAGAGAATTGCAAGAATTTATTAAAAGGAGAGTAGATGCTTAAGGTTGCAATTACTGGAAACATTGCATCTGGTAAATCTTGTGTTGAAGCTATTCTTTCCTCAAAAGGATTTGATGTTTACGATACAGATTCGATTGCGCACGATATTTTATCAACTTCTTTTAAAGTTAGAGAAGCTTTTAATGATTTTGATATTTCAAATTATAAAGGTGAAATTTCTCGTGAAAAATTAGGTAAAGTCGTTTTTTCAAATCCTGAAAAGAAAAAGGTTTTAGAGGACATTATTCATCCTGAAGTAAAAAATGAGTTAAATAGAATATTTGAGTTTAATTCAGGAAAAGAGTTTGTTTTTGTTGCTATACCATTGCTTTTTGAAGCTCATTTTGAAGATTTATTTGATAAATCAATTTTGGTTATGGCTATGGATGACGTGAGATTAGAACGTTTGATGAAACGTAACAATTTATCAAAAGAGGATGCTCAGTTAAGAATAGATAGTCAAATGCCCCAAGAAGAAAAAGTTAAAAGAGTTGATTATGTTATTAACAATAACTCAACTTTAGATTCTGTAAAAGATGAAGTTGAAAAGGTCCTTAAGGATTTAGAAAATAATAAAGATTAGTAACATGTAGGCTTGAAGTCGTTTTTAACATGTGTAATAATGATATTAGCTTTACATGGATGTTTATTTTGTTCCTACATTTTTAATTATCGGGAGACAAAGTTCTCATGACATTGAAGTAGACCCACCGATTAACCATCGCCAGTGGGAAACGGATTAGTCAAGGCAGTCACCCACCTGCGAGATTACGCAGGCAACAAAATCGCATCTGTGTAAAGTTTCTTTTTTTGCGTTAATATTATCTTATGAAGATAAACGACGAATTAACTTTAAAAGTAAAAAAAATAAATTCGGAAGGTAAGGGCATTTGTAGACACAATAATTTTGTTGTGTTTGTTGAAAATGCTTGTCCTGAAGATTTATTAAAAGTAAAAATTACTCATTTAACAAAATCATTTGCAGAAGGTGAAATTGTTGAGATTTTAAAACCTTCTTCTCATAGAATTAAACCTATGTGTCCTTTACAAAAGGTTTGTGGTTCATGTCAAATTCAGTTCATTGATTATGATTATCAAATTGAATTGAAAAAACAAATTGTTGAAGATACTAAGAAAAAGATTTTGGGCGATTATCCTTTAGAAATAAAAACTCCTGTAAAAAGTCCTGAAATTAAAGGTTTTAGACATAAAGTTCAAGTACCTGTAAGAGAAACAAAGGTTTCAAAACGTTTGCTTGCAGGCTATTTTAAACCAAAAAGTCATGAAATTATTAATATAAAATATTGTCCAATTCAAACTGAAACTTCTGATAAAATTATTGATTTTATTAGAAATGAAGCTAAGAATTATCAAATAAAAGGTTATGATGAGGATAAACATTTTGGCGAGTTGAAACATATTGTAATTCGTTCATCTACGCTTAATCAATATTTGGTTACTTTGGTTATTAATTCAAAAGTTTTTGGCGAAAAATATAAAAGATTTGCAAAGGCTTTAATGGAAAAATTTGATGTTATAAAAGGTGTTTGCATTAATATAAATCCTTTTAAAACAAATATTATTCTTACTGAAAAAACGATTTGTCTTGAGGGTTCTGAATATATTGAAGAAATGATTTTGGATAAAAAATTTAAAATCGGTACAAATACGTTTTTTCAAGTAAATCCAAAAAGTGCTGAAAATATTTTTAGATATGTGAGAGATTACATAAAGTCAAATTACCAAAATCCTACACTACTTGATGCTTATGCAGGTGTTGGTGCTTTTGGTATTGTAATGAGTGACGTTGCTAGAAAAGTCGTTAGTATCGAAGAAAATAAATCTTCTGTTGAACTTGGAAAAAGAATTCTAAGAGAAAACGGTATTAAAAATATGGAAATGCATTGTGAAGATGCAGAAAAATTCTTTAAAAAGGAAAAAAGACAATTTACAGTAACAATTCTTGATCCTCCAAGAAAAGGCTGTACTGAAAAAAGCCTAGAAAATGCTTTAAAACTTACAACTGATAAAATTATTTATGTAAGTTGTAATCCTGCAACCCTGTTTAGAGATTTGAAATACTTGATAAACAAAGGTTCAAAGGTAGAGAGCGTACAACCTTTTGATATGTTTGTACATTCTTATCATATTGAAAATGTTGCGATTATAGATGTTAAAGATGTAAATTTTTCAAAAAGCTACTAGACAATAAACCTTGTTTTTATTACGATTAAGAAAATGAAAAAAATATAAAGGAGAATATTATGCAAGTTATATTGAAAAAAGAAGTTCAAAACTTAGGCGAACAAGGCGATTTAGTACACGTTAAAGATGGTTATGCAAGAAATTACTTGTTACCTCAAAACTATGCTGAAATTGCTACAGAAGGTGCTTTAAAAAATAGAGAACAAAACTTAGCAAGATTACAAGCTAAACAAGAAAAATTACACAAAGAAGCTGAAGAAAAAGCAGCAAAAATTCAAGAATTTGGTAAAATCGAATTATCAGCTAAAGCTGGTGAATCTGGTAAATTATTCGGTACAATCACAACTAAAAAATTATGTGAAGAATTACTTGCAAAAGCTGGTATCGAAGTTGATAGAAAATCAGTTTCACTTAACGCTCCAATCAATAAAATTGGTGAATACACAATGTTAATCAAATTAACTTCAAAAGTTAAAACAGAATTGGCAGTTGTTGTAACAGCTTCAGAAGTTGTTAAAGAAGAAATCGAAGAAGTAGTAGTTGAAGAAACTCAAGAGTAGTTTTTGATTACTGAAATATAGATTTTAAAAGTGCTTGAAGATATACCTGATTACGGTTTCTTTAAGCACTTTTAGTTTATTCTCATTTCTGATATAATTAAAAGCATGGAGTATTTCCGTTTTTGTTTGGGATAGATTAAAATTTAAAATAAAGGTAGGTTAAATTGGTAACAACTTTAGCAGTAATCGGGAAAAGTGGTAGTGGTAAAACTACAATTACAAAATCTTTTTTAAGAATTTTTCAAGAATATTTTCCAGATAAATCAATCTTGTTATTTGACAATGATTTGTCAGGTGAATTAGGTCATAGCTTTGGTAAAGATATTAGAAATACTATTTATGGTATTCGTTCAGGTAAACACGAATATAAAACAGGTATTCCTGAAAATATGTCTAAGCAAGAATATGTTGAATGGGCAATGGAAGACATCATTGTAAATTTGGAAGAAAATGTTGATATTATTGTTTCTTGGTTAGTAGCTTCAAAGGATTGCAGATGCCCGATTACAGACCAAATTAATGATGCTGTTAGAAAAATTATTAACAGATATGATATAGTTATTTTTGATTGTGAATTTGATTTAAAATATTTAAGTCAGCTTGTAGATGTTGATTTTGATACAACAATTATTGTTGCAAATCCAACAGATGAATCAGCTCATTTGGCAAAACGTATTGAGGAATTTTCTGCAAAATATGCTGCAGGTAATCAATTGGGCGTTGTTTTAAATAAAGTTGGAACTAGAGAAGTTACAACTTGTTATGAGTTGTTGAGAAGATATGAATTAGAAGTTTTAGGTGTTGTTCCTTATGATGTTCTCCTTCTAAAAAATTCTATTGAAAGAGAATCAAAACCTATTCAGGATGCGATTAAACAATTCTATTATAGATTGAATTTACCACAAGCGAGGGATTAGAACGAATGCAAATATTAGACGGCAAAGCATTAAGCAAAGAAATACAAGAAGAAATTGAGTTTGAGGTAAGCAATTTGTCTAAAAAACCTCATCTTGCTGTTATTTTGGTTGGGGAAGATTCAGCAAGTCAAATCTATGTAAACATTAAACATAAAACATGCGAAAGACTTGGTATAAAATCAACTGTTGTTAATTTGCCTGAAAATACTTCAGAAGAAGATTTGATTGAAAAAGTTAGAGAATTAAATAGTGATAAAGATGTTAATGCAATTCTAATTCAACTGCCTTTGCCAAATCATATCGATGCAAATAATTGTATTAAAGAGATTTCACCAGTAAAGGATGTAGACGGATTTACGCCAGAAAATTTAGGTGCAATTTTGAGAGGGCAAGAGCCTTTTGCATATCCATGCACTCCGTTTGGTATTTTGACTATTTTAAAAAGATATAATATTCAAATTTCAGGTAAACATGCTGTAATTGTCGGTCGTTCTAACATTGTTGGAAAACCTGTTTCTTTAATGTTATTAAAGGAAAATGCGACAGTTACAATGTGTCATTCAAAGACAGAAAATTTATCTGAAATTACCCAAACAGCTGATATTTTGATTTCGGCAACGGGCAAAAGAGTTATTACAAAAGATATGGTAAAACAAGGTGCTACCGTTATTGATGTTGGAATTATTAGAAATTCTGAGGGTAAACTAGAAGGTGATGTCGATTTTGAAGAAGTAAAAGATGTTGCAGAGTTCATTACTCCTGTTCCTGGTGGGGTGGGTCCTATGACAATTGCTTCATTGATGAAAAATACTCTACATCTATTTTACAAACAGGAACAATAATATAGTTTAAACTTGCATTCTAGTCATTTTTGTTATATAAAATAAATATTATGGGACAATTAGAAGAACAAAGTATTTTATCATTAGAATTCAATAAAATTAAAAACATATTATCAAATTTTGCAAAATTGCATCAAAGTCAACAATTATGCTTTAATTTGCAGTTGCAAAATGATGTAGAAGCAATTAAGAAAAATTTGCAATATACAAAAGAAGCTAAAGCTATTTTGGATAGAGCAATTGATATTCCTGTGGAATTTATCACTCCTACAACGGAGTTTTCAAAAGATAAATTGAATTCTTATTTAAAAGAGGCTGAATTATTAGAGGTTGCTAAATCTTTAAAAACAGCTCGTTTAATTAAAAACTTTATTAAAGAACATGCTGATGGTACTTTGTTGAAAGAGTTGTCTGATACTGTTTTGACAAATAAAGAATTAGAAGATGAAATCTTCTCAAAATTTGATGAAGATAATAATGTGAAAGCAGATGCTACTCCAACTTTAGCTCATTTATCAGAAGCTTTAAAAACTCATGAAAATGATATCAAAGTTAAAATTAGCGAATATTTATCTAATCCACAGTTCAATGTTCATCTTCAAGAACAAATTTATACATTAAGAGATAATCGTGTTGTATTCCCTGTTATGGCTAGTTCAAAACGTAAAGTCGCAGGTATTACGCATGACTTCTCTGCAACAAATAAAACAGCTTATATTGAACCATCACAATTGATTCCTTTAAACAATAAAATTAGAGAATGCAAATCAAGAATTGGTGAAGAAATCCTTAAAATTTTGAAGGATTTAACTAAAAAAGTTAAAACAAATGTTTCTTCACTAGAAACTAACGAAAAAGTTTTAGCTGAAATAGATTTCCATTTTGCTAAAGCTCGTTATGCAGTTAAAATCAAGGCTGTTGAACCACAATTGGCTGAAAAACCAATGATTAAATTTACAGAAATGATTCACCCATTATTAATTGGAAATGCATCTGAAATCGTTTCAAATGATTTTTCGATTGGCGAAGGTTATAGAGGCTTAATTATTACAGGTAGTAATACAGGTGGTAAAACTGTTACTTTAAAAACTGTAGGTTTATTAGTATTAATGATGAAAGCAGGTTTGTTCGTAACTGCAGCTGATGCTGTTATTTATCCTTATGAACATGTTCTTGCTGATATTGGGGATTCACAAAATATTCTTCAAAGTTTATCAACTTTCTCTGGTCACTTGAAAAAAATTATTGAAATGTTGAATGAAAGTGATGAAAAAACTTTATGCTTGATTGATGAAATTTGTGCAGGTACAGATCCTCAAGAAGGTGCTATTTTAGCTGAAACTATCTTGAATGCAATGAGTAATAAAGGTATTACAACTGTTATTACAACTCACTTTGGTGAATTAAAAACTTTAGAATTCTCAAATGAATACTTTAAAAATGCAAGTGTTGAATTTGATAAAGAAACTTTAAAACCAACTTATAAATTATTAATTGGTATCCCTGGTATCAGTAATACTTTATTGATTGCGCAAAATTTGGGTATTGATTCAGAAATTATTAAACAAGCTAAGAATATTCTTGGTTCAAGAAGAAGTCATTCTGCTGTTATTATTGAAAGATTATCAGAAACTCAACAAAAACTTGATTCTAACTTGAGAGAAGTTGAATCTATGAAGAAAGAATCTCAACTTCTAAAAGAAGAATTAGAAATTAAAGTTACTGAAATTAACAGAAATAAAAAGAAAACTATTAAAGATGTTGAACGTAAGTTCTATACTGAATTAACAACTGTTAAAAACGAATTGCGTTCTATTTTAGATGACGTAAAACATAATAGAAATGAACAATCAATCAGACGTTCATATACAAAAATTTCTCAACTAGAAGATGGCTTTAAATCTCAAGTATCTTCTGTTGATATCAATGAAAATTATGACAATTTAGATTTTAGTAAGGTAAAAGTCGGCGACACTATTATGATTAAAGATATTAATCAACCAGTTGTTGTTACAAGTTTACCTGATAAAAACGGCAATGTTGAAGTCTTGATGGGACAAATTAAAACAAAAGTAAAATGTTCAAAACTTACAAGACTTGATAAAACTTTAGCGAAAAAACCAAAATTAAGAATTGCTTCAATCAATTCTTTTGAACACAATTACAAAGGTATCTCAAATACTCTTGATATCAGAGGTTATAGAGTACAAGATGCTTTAGAATTGTTGGAAGACTTTTTAGATAAAGCAAGCTTAAATAATCTAACTCCAGTATATGTTATTCATGGTCATGGGACAGGTGCTCTAAAAGCATCAGTGAGAGATTATATTAGCACATCACCATACGTTTCAGCATACAGAGCAGGCGAATCTGCTGAAGGTGGCGACGGCGTTAGTGTTGTTGATTTAGTATAATAAGTTATGTAAAAATTTACTCTCTTTTGCAGACATGACACTATTTTTGAGTGAAAATAATAAAGTTAGTGTTTATATTTTATTATTGGAGAGTATATGGTTAGTCAAGTTATGACAAATGACGAATTTGAAGCTTTGTTGTCAAAATATGATTACAAATTTCAAAAAGGTGATTTGGTTAAAGGTACTGTTTGTGGGTATGATTCAGACGGTGCAATTGTAGAAATTGGTAGTAAATCTGCTGCTAGTGTTTCAGAAAGAGAAGTTACACTTAATGAAGGTGAAAAACTTCAAGATGTTTTGGTTAAGGGAGAAACTTACGAGTTTTTAATTTTAAGAGAACAAGATGATGAAGATGGTAAATATATTTTATCTCGTAAGAAGGTTGAACAAGCTTATGTTTGGAAAGAACTAGAACAAATAAAAGAAAAAGATGAAGTTATTGTTGCATCAGTTATTTCAAAAACAAAAGGTGGTTTGATAGTTGACGTTCAAGGCTTAAAGGGTTTTGTTCCAATGAGTCAACTTTCAATTAGAGAAGAAGAATATAAAGCTGGAGAAAAGCTTGAATTACGTATTCTTACTCTTGATGCACAACAAAATAATTTCGTTTTATCAAATAAAAAAGCTATTAATGATACAGATGAAGAAACAAAACAAAATCTATTCTCTCAAATAGAAGTAGGTCAAATTTTGAAAGGCGAAGTTGTAAGAATTGCAGATTTCGGTGCATTTGTAGATTTAGGTGGTATTGATGGCTTGTTGCCATTGTCACAAATGTCTTGGAAATGGGTTGAACATCCGAAAGACGTTGTTAAATTGCGTGAAAAAATCGAAGTTGAAGTTATCGGAATTGATAACGATAAACAAAGAGTTAGCTTAAGTTTGAAATCTCTTCAACCTGATCCTTGGGTAGAAGCTGAAAAGGTTATCAAAGAAGGTTCAGTTAGAGAAGGTGTTATCACAAGACTTAAAAACTTTGGAGCATTTGTAGAAGTTTTTGATGGTGTTGAAGCGTTACTTCCAGAAGATGAAGTTCTTCAATATCAAAATTCAAACAATGTTATCTTAAAAGTTGGCGATAGAATTGAAACTTGTGTTACAAAATTCAATCCTGCTGACAAGAGAATTTCTTTATCTGTAAAGGTTAAAACTCCTGCAACAGTTTAGATAAAGAGTCTGATGAAAGTCCAATAATATTATCAAAACTTCCGTCTACGTTTTTGACAAAACCAGACGGAAGTTCTTGTATTCCGTATGAACCTGCTTTATCATAAGGTTTAAAATCATTTATATAGGATGTAATAATCTCATCTGAAAGTTTATTAAATTCAACATAACTTGTAGTTGAATCTATTTTTGTTGTATTTGTTTTAGTGTCAATTACGCAAATTGAAGTAACTACAAAATGTCTTTTGCCTGAAAGAGTTTCTAGCATTAATTTTGCTTCATTAAAGTCTTTTGGTTTTCCTAAAACTTTGTCATCTAATACGACAACCGTGTCAGCGCCAATAACTAAACAGTCCTCGTTTATGTTGTCAGCTACAGCTCTAGCTTTTCCAAACGCAAGTCTTTCAATCTCTTGATAAGAAAAATGTGAATGGTCAAATTCTTCTACAAAAGGAGATTTTACGACTTCAAATGTCAATCCCATTTCTGATAGAATTTGTTTACGTCTAGGAGAGCCTGATGCCAAGATTAAATTTTTCATTAATAATCCTTTGATGTGATTGGAAGCTTAAGATTTGAGCAGAAAGAGTTTTCTGTAAGTCTAATACCAAGGCAAGCTTGACGACGTTTAAATTCGTTGTGGTAGAATTTTTTCACTACGTTATCTACAAGTGTTTTATCATATTTTGCGTAGATATCTTCAATTGAGTATTCATCTTCAAAATACATAGTGATAATATCATCAAGTACTGCATAATCTGGCAATGAATCTTGGTCTTTTTGATTTGGTCTAAGTTCAGCAGATGGAGCTTTTGTGATGATATTTTGAGGAATGATTTCGCCATTTCTGTTAATCCAATTAGCAAGTGCGTAAACTCTTGTTTTAGTTAAGTCTGCGATTAGGTTTAAACCACCACACATATCGCCATAAAGTGTTCCGTAACCAGTTGCTACTTCCGATTTGTTGCCAGTTGAAAGTAGTAAGTAACCATCTCTATTTGCTTTAAACATCAAGATTACGCCTCTTAGACGTGATTGTAAGTTTTCTTCAGCTAAATCACCTTTATTTTCTTTTGCAACATTTTCCATAAAACTATTGAACAATGGAGTGATTGAAACTTCTTCTGTTGAAATACCTGTATTCTTTACTAATTCTAAAGAATCCTTGATACTTCCTTCTGATGAATACATTGAAGGCAACATAACAGTGTGAACATTTTCAGCACCAATAGCATCTTTTGCTAGTACTGTAGTTAAAGCTGAATCAATACCACCTGAAAGTCCAAGAATTACTTTTTTAAATCCACAATTTTCCATATATTCTTTTAGTGCATAAGTTAGAACTTTGTATTCTTGTTCTTCATCTGGTAAAAATTCTTCTTCTGCAAGATGTTTGAAATCAACTTCATAAGTTGCTTCTTCGCAGATAGGAAGCTGAATTACAAGTTCGTTATCTTTATTTTTCACAAAGCTTTGACCTGCATAGATATTTTCATCGGCCATCATAATTGGATTTACGAAAATAAAATCTGAATGTGTAGTGATATTTTCTATTAAATTTTCTGAGCCTTTTATAGTGAAGTAGCTATTTTTAGCTAAGATATATAAGTCGCAATTAATGTTTTCGCTATATTTTTCGCTTACGTAAACTTTTTTGTTTTCATATTCAAAATAATCATTTTTTACATCATAAACTTTTCCGTTTTGAACAAGAATTGTCCCGAATACGAAAGTTTTTTCAGGATATTTTAAAGCGATTTTTTCGTAATAATCAAAAGATTTTTTAGAAAATTTTAATGAAGGAAATACCGATAATCCATCAAAATCCAGATATTTGTCTAAAACTTGTTCGTTGTAATTAAAATCTGCATACTTAAGTTTTAACTGAAAAATTTTAACGTTCATACCTAATCCTCCAATTTAATGTAATTTGCGTTATCCCAACGCAAGTCTAAATATTTAATTTTCTTATCAAGATTTACTATTTGAGGTAAAATTGATGGCAATCTTTTAATTCTGTTGAAGATTGTTTCATCAACTTCACCAAGTCTAATATTAACTTCTGGTAGTTTTACATAAACATCTCTAGGGTTTCTAAAATCAATATATTCAATATGTGATTTAGAAGTTGCCTCAATAGTTTTTGCAAGTCTTTCAATAAGTGCAATTTTATCAGGAGTCCAGTGTCTATAATCATCTCCACGAACTCCGTATGACAATACTCTGATAGTTTTGTATTTTGGATCAAGTGGCAAATAGTCTTTACCAATTAACTTTCCACCTTTTGCAAAGAATGCAACTGGTTCAACGTCTGGCGCTGGAGCAATTGTTATTACAGGTTTTCTTTCTTTGATAATAACCAATAATCTTGCAGGTAACCAAAAACGACGAATATATACATCTTCTACTGGTTCAAGTAATAAGATATCTTTTTTCAAAATGTCTGTATTGTACAAATATATTGGCATTCTTGGAACTTGGTTTTGTCTTAAAGCTCTCAAAATTTTTACAGAAGGCACAATATTATTGTTTACAATTTCAAGTGAGCCGTTATGTACACTGTTGAAAGCATTAGGGCTCATGTACCAATATTTTAGTCTTAATGCAAAATATAGGCAGAAAATAAGAAAGATTACCATTAAAAAGCGCAAAAGTTTCTTAAATCTTTTTAACCAGGTAAAGGATTTACGAGAATGTCGTTCTTTTTTGTTTTTCAACATTCTTTCTCTAATTTCTTTTTCGCTAAAAACTACATCAATTTGCTCATCAGACATAATTATTTATTAAGCCCACAACTATTTAATATCGTCAACACAAGTGTATCATAATCAATACCGATTGCCAAGGCTTGAGCTGGTAAATCACTTGTATCTGTCATACCTGGACTTGTATTTATTTCTAAGAAATGAGGAGTTTCTCCTGTAACCATAAAGTCTACTCTTGAAACACCACTGCATCCTGCTGTAATATGTGATTTTACTGCAAGATCTTTAATCTTTTCTGTAGCTTCTTTGCTTAGTTTTGCAGGTAGGATGAATTCTGATAATCCTTTTGTATATTTTGCATCAAAATCATACCATTCAGTTTTTGTCATAATTTGTAGAATTTCTGTTGCAAAAACTTTTCCTTCGTTTTCTAAAACGCCTACTGTTACGAAAAATCCGTTTACAAATTCTTCAATTAACACATCATCGTTATATTTGATAGCTTCTTCGTAAGCTTGTTTTAATTCTTCTGGCGTGTTTACTTTTGTCATACCAAAACTGGAACCTTCAGAAACAGGTTTTGTAATAATTGGGTATTTTAAATCTTTTGTTTTTTCTTTAACATCTTCACCCTTTCTTACAAATACTGACTTGATTAATGGAATTTCTGGACATGTTGCAAGAATTCTTTTTGTGTATTCTTTGTTCATGCAGATTGAGGATGCCATAACGCCACAACCTGTATATGGAATTTTAAGAATTTCTAATAAACCTTGAATGCATCCGTCTTCTCCATATTTACCGTGAAGAGCGATGTATGCGTATTCGATTTTTTTATCTTTTAGTGTTTGTGCAATATTTTCGTCTACGTATATTAATTCGGCATTGTTATAGCCTAGTCTTTTTAAAGCTTCATAGCAATTTTTACCAGAACGTTTAGAAACTTCTGCTTCTGATGACATTCCTCCACAAAGTACTGCTACACGTGCGTTTTTATCTATTTTTGGAATAATATTGTACATATTTCTTTCTCCCTATCAGTTTGTTTACCGAAGTATTTGACTTCTGGTCTTAATTTTACATTATATTTTTCTTTAACTTTATTGTACATCATCAACATCAATTCTAATACGTCAGTTGAAGTTGCATTATTATCATTAATTATAAAGTTTGCGTGGTTTTCAAAAACTTTTGCCCCACCAATTTTAAATGATTTTGCACCAATTTCGTCAAGCATTCTTCCTGCTGAATCACCTTCTGGGTTTCTAAATATGCTACCTACATTTGGTAAAGCTTGTGGTTGGTGAGCTTTTCTGAATTCACGATTATTTAAAATTGTTTGTTTAATTTCTTCTTTATTTCCTTTTTTTAGTTCAAATTCTGTATCTAAAAGGATGTATGGCTTTGATTGTAGAATTGAGGTTCTGTAACTAAACCCTAATTCATTTTTAGGTAATTCAATAACTTCTTTTTTTTCTGTATCAAAAACTTTTACTTTAATTAGATTGTCAGAAATGCATTGCTTGTGCGCAGAAGCGTTCATATAAATGTTTCCACCGATTGAACCTGGAAACCCTGACATAAATTCAAACCCTGTTAAGCTTTGTTCCATGCACGCTCTTGATAGAATGGCCCCTCTTACGCCTGCTAATGAGGTTACAGTGCAATTATTTATAGTGAAGGAGTTCATTTTTTGCGTGCAAATTATATCTTGCTCTACTTCTGTTGATGAAAATAATACATTTGAAAATCCCCCAAAAATCAGAGGTTTATTCAATTTTTCTAACAAATATAAAAATTCGTTGACAGATTTAGGGTAATAAAGATTTTTTACCTTACCACCAATTTTAAAGTAAGAAACTTCTTTTAATTCTAAATCATGTCTAACTTCTATTTCCAAAATCTATTCCTTATCTAATTTAAGTAGTTCTGGACCTAATTGTGTAATTGTGCCTGCACCAATACCGATAATTACGTTGTTTGAATTTATTGTTGGGTAAATCTTTTCTGCCACTTCTGCCATAGAACCTTCAATATATTCAACATTTTTAAGGCCTGCTTCTTTGCAATGTTCAACAAATGCTTTTGAATTTACTCCTTCAATTACGTCTTCTGAGGCTGCA
>SAMEA104315433__coassemble_751_pt1 | contig 14260 bp, 12 predicted proteins | sample SAMEA104315433__metabat2_high_PE_030 | metagenome-assembled genome bin SAMEA104315433 (sample SAMEA104315433) | gut metagenome | biome: Monkey gut; feature: monkey-associated habitat; material: faeces | place: China | collected 2013 | reverse complement strand
AAGTTTTTGGTTATACTCAACGGGACAATTTTAGTTCCGTTTTTTATTGCGTATTTAAATTATTTCACAACCAGCTTGGATAGTTTTTAAGCCTTCAGCCGTCCAATAATCCTCAACATGATTAATTTTATTATCTAAAACGAAATATGTAGAGCCTGAACCTGACATAATTGATTTTGGATTAGCTTTTTTGATTTTTTGTAATTCTTCAAAATAATTAAAAACACCAACCTCAAGATCATTTTGAATTAGGTCTTTTATGTCATTACCATTTTTAAGAGCGTCAATCATTTTTTCTGTATTTTTAAAATTTGGTTTATTTTCAAGTTCGGCGTAACGTTGATATCCTTCTTTTGCAGAAATACCAACTTCTGGTTTTATTAAAGATACAGGATATTCTTTAAAAGGTAATCTTTCAACCATTTCGCCACGACCTGTTGCAAGTGTACAACCTCCCATCAAGCAAACATTCAAGTCAGAACCTAGCCGTGCACAAAGTTCGTGTAATTCTTCTATAGAAAGAGCATTATTAAAATATTTGTTCAAAACCAAAAAAGTCCCTGCAGCATTTGTGCTTCCACCTGCAAGTCCCGCCTCAGAAGGAATATGTTTTTCTAAATAAACATTAATCTTTTTAGGTGAAACGTTAGCTTTTTCAAAATACAATTTAATTGCTTTATAAACAATATTTTTCTCATTATACGGAATTTTTGGATTATTACCGTCAAGAGAAATTGTTAATTCTTCGCTATCTTCAATATCAAAAGTAAGATAATCATACAAATTAATCATTTGCATAATACTTTTTATATCATGAAATCCGTCAGGTCTTTTACCAACGATTTCAAGAGTTAAGTTTATTTTTGCAGGTGTTTTTACTTTAATTTGCATAATTCCTCTGATAATCTTCCAAAATCCTCAATAGAAATGCTTTCAGAACGAGTATTTTCTGAAATTCCAACTTTTTCAAGAGCTAATAATATTTTATCTTTGTCAAACCCCTTATTCATAAGAGCATTTTTGATATTTTTTCTTCTTGCTGAAAATCCACCACGAAGAGTTTTTCTAAAATATGAATAATCCGAAAGTTCAAGCAACGGATTTTCTCTAACTTCCAATTTTACAAGTGCAGAGTTTACTTTTGGTGCAGGATAAAAAGATTTTGATTTAACTTGTTTAAGTATTCTACAGTTTGCCCAAAATTTAGAAAGTACCGTTAACAAGCCATAAGCCTTGTTTGGTGATTTTTCATTAGCAGACATTCTTATTGCAACTTCTTCTTGCACCATCAAAATAATTTCAGAAATAGATTGTCTATTTTTATTATCTAAATCGTCAATTTCACCAAGCAAATGAGCTAAAATAGGACTTGTAATATAATACGGAATATTTGCTACTACCTTAACTTTTTTGCCGTTTGCGAGCTCTGAAATATCAGTTTTTAAAATATCATTATGAACTATTTCCAAATTATCAGCATCAAGTTTTTTCAACTGCTCAATTGCTTGTTCATCAAGTTCTATGGCTATAACTTTTCCTGCATGTTTTACTAATTGTTCTGTTACAAAACCAATCCCTGGACCAATTTCAATAACTGTATCATTTTTAGATAAGTTTGCTTCGTTCACGATAAAATTAATTACATCGCCGTCAATTAAAAAATTTTGACCTAATCTTTTTTTTGTTCTAAATCGTTTCGCTCTATTAAAATAGTCCATTTAATTATATCCTTCTTACTAATTAATAATAATACAAGCAGGTAAATGTTTTTTCAAGTTATCCTTGATATGTTAATTGATGTTATAATAAAACATAAGGAGATACATCGTGAGTTCTGTAAATATACAAGAAAAATTAACACTTTCAGACATTTTAAAAGATTTTTACAAAGGCTGTAAGCAAAAAGAAAATTTTAAAATAGGTTTAGAATACGAAAGACTTCCTTTAAAAAACGAGTCTTTTAATATGGTTGATTATTATGAAAATAACGGATTGTGCAACTTTTTACGTAAGTTTGCAGAAGATAACGCTTGGGATTATATTGTAGATGAATATAGCTTAATCGGCTTAAAAAAAGGACATGATACAATCACGTTAGAACCTGGTTGCCAAATGGAATTCAGCCTAAAACCAGAAGAACACATAAAAGATCTCAAAACAAAAGTTACATTGTTAAACAATATGATGTCAGAAACTCTTGATAATTACGGATTTTCTTTGTATGAATATGGTATTTCCCCTATTACAACTTATAAAAATATAAACCTATTACCAAAACGCCGATACGGTATTATGGCAAATTATTTGTGGGGAATTTTATCTGATGTAATGATGAGAGAAACTGCAGGCATTCAGGTTTGTATTGATTATTCATCAGAAGAAGATGCAATGAAAAAATTCAGAATCGCAAATATGATTTCTCCGTTTGTAACCGCGATGTTTGCAAATTCTCCAATACGTGGTGGAGTTGATTCAGGCTACAAGTCTTTTAGAGCTCTTGCATGGTTGAATACAGATTCTGACAGATGTGGTTTTGCTACTAAATTCAACAAGGATTTTGGATTTGAAGATTATATCAAGTCCGTTATGAATGTACCTATGATATTTATAAGCAGAAAAAAAGATAATATAAAAATCAATGGACGTTTAAAATTTAAAGATTTTATGACTGCAGGTTATGATGGATATGAAGCAAGTTTAGAAGATTTTAAACTTCATGCAAATTTGTATTTTCCAGAAGTTCGCTTACGAGAATTTATCGAAATAAGAAATCATGATTGCGTAAATAAAAATATGTTATATTCTCTTTTAGCGTTTTATAAAGGTATTTTCAATTCAGAAGAAGCTCTAACAGCAGTTGAGAATCTCATAGATGAATATACTTACCAAGATATTTCAGAATTGAGATATAACATTCCAAAATTAGCATTACAAGCTGATATCAAAGGTAAACAAGTGAAAGATATTGCTAGAGAACTAATGAGAATTGCGTATATTTCGCTTGATAATGCACAAAACAATGAAGAAATCTATTTAGAGCCTATTTTAGAATTTATAGAAGATGGAGTTTCACCGGCAGATGTGATTTTATTGAACTGGTACGGACTTTGGAACAAAGATATCAATAAACTCATGAAATATATAAAAACTGCTTAATCATTTGCCAATAAATTTTCAAATATGTATAATGAAACAATGGCACACATGAGTATTTCATTTAAAACAACGGCAACATATCAATTATTCAAATTGTTTAGAACACAGATTGAAGATTTTTTTACAAATCTTGGTGAAATCTCAAAAATGTCATTTGCTACAATTTACTATATGTTTAAAGGTAAAATAAAATGGAAAGAGGTAATTTACCAATGTTACAGATTTGGTGTTACATCTTTACCTATAACCCTTTCTATAGTTGGTATGACTTCAATTATCGTTGCAACACAAGTTGCAAATGAAATGGTTAAGCAAGGTGGTACAAACTTTGTCGGAATGACAATTACAATGCTAATTATTAGAGAGGCTGGAATTATTATGTCAGGGTTTGCAATTATCTCTATGATTGGTTCTTCCCTAGCTTCAGAAGTCGCAACAATGAGAGTTTCCGAACAAATTGATGCAATTAAAGTTTTAAAGGTTAATCCTATTAGATATTTGTTTGTTCCGAGGGTTTTGTCTGGAATGATGATGATGCCTATTATTTGGGTTTTAGCTTCATTAGTTGGAGTTTTAGCTGGAGGGTTTGCCTCAAACCTTGCGTCAGGATTAAGCTACAGAGCTTATTTTGATTCGGTTTGGTACGGTATATATATATACGATATTAAAGTTAATATTTTAAAAGCTATTACGTATGGATTTTTTATTTCATTAATTAGTTGTACATTCGGGTATAACGCTAAAGGTGGAGCAAAGGGTGTTGGTATTGCTACAACACGTGCCGTTGTCTGGTCTTTTGTTGCTATCGTTATTTGGGATATGATTTACGCAATGTGCTTTTTCTTTTAAGGTGAATTATGATAGAAGTTAGAAATTTAGAAAAACAATTTGATGATAAAAAAGTTTTAAACGATATTTCGTTTGATGTAAAAGACGGAGAAACTCTTGCCATTGTGGGCTTTAGTGGTTCTGGTAAAAGTACAATTTTAAAAATTATTTGTGGACTTTTATCTCAAAATAGTGGAACTGTTAAAACTTCAGAAGGTGATGTTGCAATGGTTTTCCAATATTCAGCATTGTTTGATTCAATGAATGTATTTGATAATATTGCATTTGCGCTTACAGAAAGACCTGATTTAAGAAAAAAATATACAAAAGACGAATTAAACACAATCGTAAAACAAAAACTTAAACTTGTAGGACTTGCAGGAATTGAAGATAAATATCCTTCTGAATTATCAGGTGGTATGCAAAAGCGTGTAAGCTTTGCACGAGCAATCGTTACAGAGCCAAAGACAATATTATTTGATGAGCCGACAGCAGGGTTAGACCCTATTTCGTCAACTCTAATTGAAGATTACATTGTTCGCTTAAAAGATGAAACAAAAGCCTCATCAATCGTTGTAACTCACCAAATGTCAACAATTAAAAGAACAGCAGACAGAGTCCTTATGATTTATCAAGGTAAAAAGGTTTTTGAAGGAACTCCTGAAGAAATGTTAACAAAAGGTAACGATTATACAAGACAGTTTGTGACTGCATCTTTGGAAGGTCCAATGAAAATGTTGGCAGAATAAGATTTTTTTGATATTATAAAGTAAAGGAATTGGGGATATATGAACCTTTCATCATCATTTAAAGTAGGAATATTAACACTTATAGCTTTAGTCGTGCTATTATTAACAATTTTTTGGGCACAAGGTAGAGCTTTTTCTAATGCAGACAGAATTGAAGTAATATTCAAGGATGTTAATGGTATGCGCCCTGGTAGTGGCGTTCAGATGATGGGATTAAGAGTCGGTCAAGTTGAAGAAATTATTCCAGTTGTTGAAGATGGTAAAAGCTACGTAAAACTTAGATTTGTTATTACCGAAAAAGGTGTGTCAATTCCAAAAGCATCAAGTCTTTCTATTCAACAATCAGGCTTAATCGGTGAACAATTCTTAGAAATTACTCCACCAAAAACAAGAACCGTTTATGTTCCTATGATTCAACGTTCTTTACTATTTAAGGATGATAAAGTTCAAATTAAACTTGATGGAAAATATCATGATGTTGGTTATGTTAAAAATACTCAAGTTATGAGTACTTCAACATTGCCTTTAAAATTTAGAGAAAATATTCACACTCAATACGCATACAAAATCGATTATATTGTAAACCTTCCAGGATTAATTTTACCTGAATTCTTAAAAGGTAGCATAGTTAATGATGGTAAGGTTAAAAAGTTGAGAATTGCTCCACTTGATGATTCTCCACTTCCATATCCAGAACAAAATTCTTTATACACAATTATTGAACCAATGAGAATTTCAGACTTTATGGATTGGCAATACAAAGCAGCTGAATCATTGACAGAAACTAACAAAAAAATCAATGATTTATTGTCAGATGACGTTATTGCAGACTTAAAACAATCTGTTATAAATATCAACGAATTGACAGCTCAAGCAACAACAACTGTTGCTAAGGCTGAAAAACTTCTTGATGCATCTCAAAAAGATTTAGATCAAATGATGGCAATGATGAATTCAATAACAAAAGATTTCAATAAAATCACAAATGATGTGAATGCTGTTATTGGTGATCCAAAATTCAAACCTGTATTATACGATACAGCAACATCTATTAATAGACTTTCTAACAATTTGAGTAATGTTTTAGAACAAACTGACTCAAAAGTTATTGCAGAAGATTTAACAGTTATTATGACAAATGTTAGCGACATAACAACTTATGTTAATAACATGACTAAAGATGACAAAGTTAAGAAGGAATTATCGACTGCTGTTACAAACATAAATAAAGCAATGAGCGATATCTCTTCAGCTCTTGAAGTTGTAAATAGCTTACCTGCAGACAAGAAGAAAGAGGTTTCTTGCATACTTTCAGATGTAGCAGTTTCAACTGCAAACTTGAGAAAATTCTCAGAAAAATTGAACAAAAGATTTTTATTATTTAGATTGATGTTTTAATTATGAATATTAAAAGTGAAATTACAAAATTACATTATAGTGATAAAAAAAACGCTCTATACCGTATTTTGGCAATACCGACTTTTTTCTATTCTTTTATAACAAACTGTAGAAATTTTTTGTATGACAAAAATATTTTAAAAGCTGAAAAAGTTAACGCAAATGTCGTTGCAGTAGGCAACCTAACAACTGGTGGAGTTGGAAAAACGCCTGTTGTTGCTGAAATTGCAAAATATTACTTATCAAAAGGTGAAAAAACTGCCGTAATTTCAAGAGGTTACGGTGGAAAATTATCTTCTAAAAATGTAAATGTTATTTCTGATGGTGAAAATATTTTTTATGACGCAAAAATGTCAGGAGATGAACCTTTTTGGTACGCTCAAAACATAGAAGGACTTATCGTTATAACTTGCTCTTCAAGAGTTAAAGCTTCAAAGTACGCCATTGAAAAATTTGGAGTAAAAAATATTATTCTTGATGACGCTTTTCAACATAGAAAAATTCAAAGAGATAAAAATATATTATTAATTGATAGCGAAAAACGTTTTGGAAACGCAAAACAACTTCCACAAGGTCCATTGAGAGAAAGCGTTGAAAACTTAAAAAGAGCAGATAAAATTGTTATTATGTCAAAGGGTTCAAATAATTACGAAAGAGTAATTGAATTCGCAAAGGAATTAAACGCCATTATTTGCGATGCAGGACCAGCTGAAGTTTATAACATCAAAACTGGAGTTCATTTAGCAAACGGAGTCACTGCAACTGCAGTTTGCGCTATTGGACAACCTGAACAGTTTTTCAACTTTTTAACTCCAAGATTTAATATTATTGATAAAATCGTTTTTGATGATCACCATTCTTATTCAAAAAAAGAATTAGAAAATATAAAAATGCCAATTATTACAACAGAAAAAGACGCCGTAAAAATCAAAGACTTTGATTTAGACAACATTTATGCGTTAAAACTAAGATTAAACTTGAATTGTAGAGAACTTTTAGATGATTGATGAAATTGTTTCTATTTTAAAAAGTGCAGATTTTAAACAAAGTGAATTTGTAAAACTTATGGAGACCTTTAAAAATCCATACTTAGTTTTAATCGCTTGCATACTTAGTTTAAGGACAAATGACAAAACAACTTACCCTGCAACACTACGAATGCTTGAACTTGCTAAAACTCCAGAAGAAATGACAAAGGTAAAACCAGAAGATTTAGAAAAAGCCATTTATCCTGTAGGATTTTACGCAAATAAAGCAAAACAAATTGTTCAATTATCAAAAGAACTTGTAGAAAAATATGAGTCAAAAGTTCCTGATGAAATTGAAGAACTTATTAAATTTAATGGTGTCGGTAGAAAAACAGCAAATCTTGTACTTGCTAAAGGTTTTAACAAACCTGCAATCTGTGTAGATGTGCACGTACATAGAATTTTTAATAGACTAGGTTATGTAAATACAAAAACTCCAGAAGAAACAGAATTTGCACTAAGAGAAAAACTTCCTAAAAAATATTGGATAGACATTAATACACTAATAGTAACTTTTGGTCAAAACATTTGTAAGCCTCAAAGACCTTTATGCTCAGAGTGTCCAATTGCATCTTACTGTCCATCAAAAATAGGTTAAGAATTGCTAAAAATTTTACACAAATAATAATATTTGGTATGCTATTAATCGACTAATTAGGGAGATATTATGAAACGTTTTATAGCAATACTTGCAGTTATTTTATTTATACAAGGTGGCACTACTGAAGCCAAAATGACTTCCGAAGCACATGCTCATTACCAAAATGCTTGTCAACTTGAATATCAACATAGATATGAAGAAGCTATTCAATTAATTTATGCAGCAATCAAAGAAAACGGTGATGATGCAATTTTATACACAAAACTTGCAGGATTATATACAGATTTAGGAGATAATCAAAACGCTCTAGCCGCATATAAAAAAGCTATCAAATTAAGACCAAATGATGCTTTTATTTATATCAGTATTGGTAACATTCTTCAAAACATGAATGATTTTGACAATGCTTACAAATCTTATATGCAAGCTATGGAACTATTTCCAAACTATAAATACAATTACGTAAATATTGCAAATATTTTATATTTACAAGGAAATTACGCTCAAGCTATCGAAAATTATCAATCATTTTTGAGCGCATATCCAGATCACTACGAAGCTAGAGAAAACCTTGCAAATTCTTACTTAAGAAACAATGACTACATAAAAGCCATTGACGAATTTGCAGCGCTATATTCTAAAAACCCTTCATTATTTAAGGATTACGCTTCATACGGTTATGCATTATTCAAAGAAAAACAATATTCTACAGCTATTGACATGTTCAAACTTGCATTAAGAAATAACCCAGACAACGTTTCAACAATGAGCTATTTGGCTATTTCTTATCAAGAAGTAAAAAGATACAATGAATCGAAAGCAATGTTTGATAAAGTGTTTGAACTAAAACCAGATTGTCATGGTTTGAGATTTAACTATGCTCAACTTTTAGCTGATATGAAGGATATTGATGGCGCTATTAATCAATACAATCAATACTTAAAAGCTTATCCAGAAGATATAAACGCTTCTATAAAATTGGGTATGTTGTACAAAAACAACAAAAAATATAATGAAGCAATTGATATCTTCACTAAAGTACTAGAAAAAGATCCATCTGATATGAAATCAGAAAAAGCACTTGCTGAAGCATATCACGCAAAAGGGGATTATACAAATGCTCTAAAACATTATGATATCGTTTTAGAAAACGAAGAAAACCGTGAAGCTTTAGCAAACAAAGCTCTAGTTCTACACGCATTGAAAAAATACGACCAAGCAATTAGCTTATACTACGATTTATTAGCAGAACAATCAAATGACAGATTGCGTAATAATCTAGTTGAAGCATTATGTATAAAAGGTGACAATATGCTTTTGAGAGCTGAGTTTAAGAACGCTCTAACATATTTTGACAAAGCCGTAGAAGTTGATCCAAATTCGGCAAAAGCATATTTTGGGTTAGCAAAAGCTCATGATAGCTTAAACTTTAGAGATAGAGCTAATGAATATTATCAAAAAGCAATTGAACTTGCTCCAGATAATAAAGTATATAAGACAGCTTATGCAGGCTTTAAACAAACATTAACAGATACAGACAAAACAATTGAAGCCAATGAAACTCAAGTGAATAATCAAGTAAATGATTCTACAGCAAACGAAACTACAGAAGTTCACGAAGTAACGCCTGCAAAGATTGATAATAAAATTGACTCATTGATGATTACTGATAAATCAGGTCAAATTTCTGACAGAGCAAAAGAATTAATTGCAGAGGGCGATACTTTATACAAACAAACAAGATTTGATGAAGCTTTAGCAAATTATCTTGATGCGTTAAAAATCAACGCTAACGATGCTACAACAGCATTTAAAGTAGGTAATCTGTACAAAATGCAAAATGATATTGATAACGCAATTGATTACTATAAAAAAGCTACATCTTTGAATAAAAATTACGCTGATGCGTGGTTTAATTTAGGTCTATCTTATGCAACTTTGAATAACTATAGACTTTGTAGAGATAGCTTTAATAAAGTAATTGCTATCAATCCAAATTACGCAAACGCTTATTACGCTATGGCACTAAGTTATGAAAAAGATGGTGACAACGCAAACGCTATTAAGTACTATAAGTCATACTATAATTTAGTAACTGACGAAAAAACAAAACGTGCTATTTCAAATAAAATAAGTTCATTAGAAGCAAAAATACAATAATGAAAAAAATACTATTAACAATCCTAGTGCTATTATTTGTAACTACTGGTTGCATGATGAATAGAAATGCTGTCATCATATTTAATGATGAGCCATTCACTCGTGATAATTTTAATCAAGTTAAAACAAATTTTAGACAGGGTGAAAGAATTTATTACTTATTTGCAACAAAAAAGGATTTGACTTCACCTTATATAAGGATACAGGTTTCAACTGTTGTAGACAAGACTGCAACACTATTTTACAAACCTTATTGGTCTGGTGATTACAGACTTATGAAGGATGAAGTGAATTATTATTCAGATTATGTTGTAATCCATTCTCGAGGAAAATTTTTAATGCAAATATTTAAAATGGAAGATTTGCACCATCCACTTGCGTACGCATATTTTGTGGTAAACTAAGGCTTTTCAAATACAACCATTGACCAGTTGCCATTTTGTTCATATCTAGTCATTTTTAAATCCTCGTACATTTTTTTTATCAAGAAATTTTTAACGTATGAAAAAATAAGATAAGGTTGTGGGGTTTTACTGTAAAAATTATCGTCAGACGCTATTGTATAAATTTGCACATCACTCAACATTGATACCGAATTCAAAAATACAACGGCAATTTTTCTACCACTTTTCAAGTTTTGATAAAATTCTGATTCAATTGCAGAACTAAATTGAGGATTTTTATTTGACAAAAAAATAGGTTTGTAAATTTCTTTACCATCAATCACAGCCTGTTCATAAGTTGTATTTGGAGTCAAATAATAGAAAAAATTACCTTTATGAACTTCCCTAACTTCATATTCTGAATAATCAAAATATTTTGAAAATCTTTCTCTTGGATAATATGTAAATAGAATTACATCATTAGGTTTTAGTTGAGCATGATTTAATAAATCAGCAACCAATTTGTTTGATTCTGGTTTATAAAAATATTCTTGAAAATTTTTAGTAAACAACATTGATGTATTTAAAACAAATAAAATCACTAAAAACCCTATTTTTAATGATTTTTTATTTATTGCAAACAAGCCATAAAGAGCTAAGAAAATTAAAATTGGATAAACTTCTATATTATATTTTGTTAAAAATACAAATTTTGAAGTAAAAGAAACCAATGTTAGAATAGCTGTCGGAACAAGCGCCATTATAAATAAGCTTTTTGTATATTCTTTTTCTATAAATAAAGAATTAATTAGCCCTACAAGACAAATGACTGTTGGAATTATACCAAGGATAAAAAATCCCCAACCGATTGCGCTAAAAAAGTTTGCAGGAGCATTGATAAAATTTACAAGATAGTTTGAATATATATCTGTAAACATAAATGCTAACTTTGAAAGAGATGAAATGCCCCACCATTGTGAAAATGAAACTGTTGTAAAAATTTTAATAAAAACGGGCGTTAATAATAAAAACAATAACCCAATTGAAAAGAAAATATTTCTCGTATATTTTAAATTTTTATCCTTAAGATAATAGGCAACAATAAACATATTTGTTAAAACGTAAATAAAACCTAAAGTATGAGTTAACAAAATTAAAATATTAAAGGTAATATACAATGATAGATTTTTTTTATTATCATCTTCTAAAAGTTTTATTGTGTACAATAAAGACAAGGCAGATAATAAAAATATTAATGAATATGGTCTAACCTCATAAGAATAATAAACCAAAAAACCACTTATTGCTGTAAATAAAGCACATAGATAACCTAAAATTCTATTTTTTTGATTACCTACAAAAAACATTACAATAATACTTAAAAAGCCAGTAATAAAAGAACTCAACCTTAAAACGACATCACTATTTCCAAATATTGATGTATAAATTTTTAAAAATATATAATACAAAGGCATATGACATTGCGCCAAAATACCTTTTATAAAAGGCAACACCAATGGTTGTTGAGAGATATACCAACCAACGTATTCATCATTCCATAACCCTTGTATATTGTCATAAGGTAATATTCTAAAATACAACCCCAAGACAGTTATTATTAATGCGACTAAAATTGTAAAATTCATATTTTAATTATATAATATAAACAAAATTATGAAACTAATAATCCAAATACCTTGTTATAACGAAGAAAAAACACTTCCTGTCACAATACATTCTTTACCCAAAAATATTGATGGGATAGATGAAATTGAAGTGCTGATTATTGATGATGGTTCAACTGATAGAACAGTTGAAGTTGCCAAAGAACTTGGTATAAAAAATATTCATTCCTTAAATAAAAATTATGGGCTGGCAAGGGCTTTTTCTGTAGGCTTAAACAAAGCTATGGAGCTTGGAGCAGACATTATTGTTAATACTGATGCTGACAATCAATATTGTGCCGATGATATAGAAAAAATAGTTAGACCAATTTTAGAAAACAAAGCCGATATGGTAATTGGAGAAAGACCAATTTCTAATATCAAACATTTTTCTTTTATAAAAAAATGCCTACAAAAGTTGGGTTCAAAAGTTATGAGTATTATAAGTGGTGTAAAAATCAATGATGCGCCTAGTGGATTTAGAGCTTTTTCAAAAAGAACGGCTTTAAACATAAATGTTTTTGATAATTACACTTATACACTGGAAACAATTATCCAAGCAAACGCAAAAGGACTAGTAATTGAAAATGTTCCAATTAGAGTGAACAAAGAAGAACGTCCATCAAGACTCATATCAAATATTTTTGTTTATATATTACGCTCAATTCTCACAATGATTAGAATGTTTGTCGTTTATAGACCATTCAGATTTTTTGCAATAATTTCAGCGATATTTTTAATCCTTGGGATACTAACAGGTGGAAGATTTTTATATTATTATGCTATTGGCGAAGGTTCTGGGCATATTCAATCTTTAATTTTAGCCTCTATTTTAATAATTACAGGCGTGCAAACTTCGGTCATTGCAATAGCATCAGATTTGTTATCTATAAATAGAAAACTTTTAGAAGATATTCAAATGCGATTAAAAAATAAATAATTAAGCGATTGAAGCTAATTTTTTATCATTATCAACAACGTTTTGAGGTAAACCTACGTGGTGAATACGAGGAAGGATATAATCTTCGTTGAATTCGATTGGTTCATCAATATTATCATCTGTATCGTTACATACGAAAATTAATTTACCATCTGGAGCAAGTTTAGCACCAATAACAGTGATTTCGTGACCACCTAAAACTTTGTTTTCTTCGTCCATTTCTGTATAACCAATGATAACGTTTTCACCTTGAGCTAATGATTTTAATAAACTTCTTTTAACTGTGTTAGCATCAGTTGTATGACCAACTAAAACAGCATCTTGACTACCATCTTTATTTTCAACAGTTTTTACATCTTGGAAAGTTACAGAAGTTTTTGCTTTATCCCCAATAACTGATTCTGTAAAAGTTTTTTCGATTTCAACTAAGCCTCTGTCATCAGGGCTGAAAGAACCAATTCTTCTATCTGTTAAAGCATTGTAAGTTTGTTGAGAACCAATGTTCATAAATGTTGATTGCATCAATACATCAACTACTGAACGTTCGCCAGCATCTTTATAAGAATTTTGAATTTGCGCTCTAATGATAGCATTTTTATCAGGAGCAACAGTAACAACAGCCTTATCATTACCTTTCATTTGGTAAGGGATTTTAAAGTTGTCTAACAACCAGATAGAATCATCTTTGTTTTCGCATAAGCTGTTTAAAGAAATTTCTTTTGTTGCAGACATTTTATCAGAACTAAAACCTTCTGCTAATCTTGCAAATTCGGCAGGCATTTGACTTGCTAAATTGTATTCGATAGATGCTGCAACACAGCAACCAGAATTTTTAACGTTTTGTTCAGCTTTAACTGCTTTAAAATCTTTATTTTCATCTTGTGATTGGTAATCTGCTACTGCATCTTGCAAATGAGCAGGAATATCACCAAATTTTTGAGTAATTTTAAATGGATTTGCTAAAGTTTTAACAGTTTCATTTAATACAACTTTTGCATCAAGACCTTTTGCTCTTGGGTTGGTAATAATATTGTGCAAATTGTCTAATGTTGAAGTTTTATCATTTGAATTATTGTTTAATAAAATACCTGTTTTTAACAATAAATTAGCAGCTTGTCTACCATCTTGGTCAAGATTAGCTACTAAATCAGAATATTTTGCTATATCAGCTTTTGAATTTAATTGAGTTTGAATTGTTGCATTATGTTGTAATGCTTGATAAGTTGGAGCTTTGATAGGATTTTGGGCATAGTTTTGAACATTTGCAGATTTAGAAGCGTTTCCAAAAGAAACTCTTGAAGATGCAATATTCAAATTGTTTAATTTAAAGAAATTAGCTTGCACTATTATTAC
>SAMEA104315433__coassemble_714_pt1 | contig 14620 bp, 18 predicted proteins | sample SAMEA104315433__metabat2_high_PE_030 | metagenome-assembled genome bin SAMEA104315433 (sample SAMEA104315433) | gut metagenome | biome: Monkey gut; feature: monkey-associated habitat; material: faeces | place: China | collected 2013 | reverse complement strand
TAAGAGGTTCTTTTTTTATGGTTAAAATTTTGTAACAAAATGTAAACAGTAATAGCAAAAATAAAAATTAGGGATTTTATAACATATGTATCTAAGGTAGGAAAACATGTTAAAAGTAGGACCAAAAGTTAATCATAGTTGCAATTGCAATTGTGCAGAACATAATCAAATAAAGAAACAACACACATGCAGTTGTGGATGTTGTTCTCAACCTCAAGAAGATAAATTCGAAAAATCACAAGCTCAGGTTGATAAATTATCTTTAAAGAAAGCTTTGCCACTAGGTGCTGTTGCGGGTTTAGCATCTGCAGGCTTGGTAATGGTCGCAAATGGTTTATTAAACAAAGCTTTAAAAACAAATAACGGTCTTGCAACTACAGTTGCTGTAGGTGTAGGTATTGGTGTTGCAAATGGTGTTATTAATGGAACAATTGCAAATATTGCAACAAAACAGGCTATGGAAGAGCAAAAAGCTCAACAACAAAAAAGTGTTATTGCGTAAAACATTAATTAGAGTATAAGAGAGTTGCTATAAAAATGGCTGTATCAGAAAGGTACAGCCATTTTTTAATGTTTAAAAACTATTTTTTCTTCGTGAAATTATCATAATGTTCATTATAAAATTCTTCAAATCTATCTTCCAAAATAGCTTCTCTACATTTTTGAGAAAAATCTATTAAAAAGTGTAGATTGTGAATTGATAACAATGTTTGAGCTGTTGATTCACCACATCTATAAAGATGTCTAATATATGCTTTTGAATGATTTTGGCATGCGTAACAATTACAATTATCATCCAAAGGTGATTTATCGTCAGCAAACTGAGCATTTTTGATGTTTTTCTTACCTTGATAAGTAAAGAATGAACCATGTCTAGCGTTTCTTGTAGGAAGAACGCAGTCGAACATATCCACCCCACGTTTAATACCATCAAGTAAGTCTTCAGGTGTTCCTACGCCCATCAAATATCTTGGTTTTTCTGGTGGTAAAAGTGGAGCTGTAAATTCTACAAAATGATTCATGATATCCTTTGTTTCTCCTACGCTCAAACCACCAATTGCATAACCCACTGAATCAAAAGTTGATATAACTTTAGCACTTTCTGTTCTTAAATCATCAAAGAATGCACCTTGAACGATAGGGAACAAAGCTTGTTTAGGATTTGTTTTAGAATGGTAACATCTTTCTAACCATCTATGAGTTCTTTCCATTGCAAGTTTTGCTTCTTCGTGTGTGCATGGATATGGCGAACAGACGTCGAAAGCCATAATTATATCTGCTCCAATATCTTGTTGAATTTCCATAGATATTTCAGGGGATATAAAATGTTCTTTTCCATCTTTGGGATCTCTAAAATGTACTCCATCTTCTGTTATTTTTCTTAAATCAGCAAGTGAGAATACCTGAAATCCTCCTGAATCTGTTAAAACTGGTTTATCCCAGTTCATCCAACCATGTATACCTCCAAACTCCTTAATTCTTTTTGAACCAGCTCTTAAGTATAAATGATAAGAGTTCGCTAAAATAATTTGCGCTTCCGTTTCATACAAATGATGATTTGTAAGCATTTTTACAGATGAATTAGTACCAACTGGCATAAAGATTGGAGTTTTAATTTGTCCGTGAGGTGTTGTTAAAACTCCTGCTCTTGCTCCAGTTTTTTTATCTATGTGTGTTAATTCATAACTAAAATAGTCGTGTTCTTTATTGTAATCCATCTAAAACAACTTCCATCATAGTTTTCCAATTTGTGCAAAGTTCTTTTTCGACATCAAAGTAAATTGCCATTTCTCTTTCTGCTGATTCAACGCAGTCAGAAGCATGGATACAATTACATTTCATTATTGGTGAATAGTCAGCTCTGATTGAGCCAACATCAGCTTTATCTGGATTTGTTGCGCCAACAATATGTCTAATTTCAGAGATTGCGTCTAAACCTTCTACAACCATTGCAACGATTGGTGCTGATGTAATAAATTGCACTAAACCTTCGTAGAATGGTTTTCCTTTGTGTTCTGCATAGTGGCTTGCAGCTTGTTCTGGGGTAACTTCAAGCATTTTCATTGCGATAATTTTAAAACCTTTTTCTTCAAATCTTGTTATGATTTTTCCCATTAAGCCTCTTTGTACGGCATCAGGTTTAATTGCAACGAATGTTCTTTCTGTAGGCATTTGTATATCTCCTCTTTTCTTAAATCCATTTCTATTTAAACATAAACAAATATTTTTTTAAATAAAATGTTGACTTTTAAAAAATAATTCTTAAATAAAACATGTTGGCGAAATGATGAAGATAGAAAAAGGAGTTTATGATGATTTTTGATTTTTTATTTAATGCACACCGTTGTAATCACGACAAAGTTGATCCAGCTTTAGATTTAGAATATTGCCCAGATTGTGGTGAATTAATTGAAAACCAATGGTATATTACAAGATGTTCTTGTTGTGGCGTAAAACACAAAAGTATAGTTAAAAATGGTAAAATTATTCCTGCTGATAACTATTGTCACAATTGTGGTTCAAGTGAATTTACAGTAGAAAGATTACCACAAATCAATTTCTTTGATGTTAATTTTGCAGTAGTTGTTAAAAAAGTATTCTGTTCTAAAAACAGAGAAAGCTATACTCAAAGTTGGGTTGATGCTAAACAAGAAGCTGACATACAAAAATTGCTGCCACAATCCCTATAATATCGGCAAGTATGCCTGTAAGAATTGCGTATCTAAATTTTTTGATACCAATAGAACCAAAATATACGGAAAGAACATAAAAAGTTGTTTCGCTACTTCCAACCATGATAGCTGCTAGTTTTGTTGCATAAGAATCAGGACCAAGCGTATTTGCGATATCAGAGAATATGCCAAGTGCTGCAGAGCCTGATAAAGAGCGTACAATCATTATTGGTAAAACTTCAACTGGAACTTTCAAAGCTTCAAGTATTCCACTGAACATAGCGCCAATACCTTCTATAAATCCAGAAGCTCTGAGCATAGAGATTGCAACAATTATTGCGACTAAATACGGAATAATGTTTATACTTACTTTAAATCCGTCCTTTGCTCCTTCTGTAAAAGTTTCATAAATAGGAACTTTTTTAATAATCCCAATAGTCAAAATTGTCAAAATTATAAATGGTAAAATCCAAGTTGAAATTGTATTAAGTACAGAGGTCATTATTGTGCCCTCCAGAATTTCTTAAGTATAAGTGCTATTAAGATTGCACTTACAAAAGATATACTCGTAACTATTAATACAGGTAAAATAATTGTTGCAGGATTGTTGTATCCGATGGAAACAAGAACTGCAATTACCGTAGCTGGAACTAATTGAAACCCTGCCGTATTCATGCCCAAAAACATACACATAGCATCAGAGGCAGAGTCCTTGTCTTTGTTAACCTCTTGTAATTCTTGCATAGCCTTTATACCTATAGGTGTGGCTGCATTTGTAAGCCCAAGAGCATTTGCTGTAAAATTCATTGCAATATCTCCAATAGCTTCACTATCAGATTTTATATCTTTGAATAATATTTTTGTAATCGGTTTTAAAAGTTTTGCTATAAATTTAACAAAACCACATTCTTGAGCAATTTTCATTATTCCAAGCCAAAATGCCATTATCCCAATTAGTGAGAATGCAACCTTTACGCTGAGTTCTGCCCCTGTAAGAATAGAATTCACTACAGCATCAAGTTTTCCGTTGATTGCTCCGAATATTATTGATAATACGATTAATCCATAAAATATATAGTTCATAGTTTTATTTAATCATTTTTTTTTATTAATACCAAAATCTTAATGAATTTTAAAAAATTGCCCGAATTCTTTAAAAAATGGTAATATCCTATTATGTTGGAAGTTAGCAATGCAGATAATGTTGAAATTATTCAATTAAACGCAACAGGCATGCGTGTGATTATTCTATTTTCTTTGCTTTTTGATAAGCCAAGAACTTTAGATGAAATTATGGAAGAATACACAAAGCATCCTTTGATTAAAGATATTGATTCAGATGATACTATTAGAAATGATATTAATGCTCTTAGAGATGCAGGTTGTGAAATTTCTTATGCTACAAAACTGAATAATCCATACAGATTAATAAAACATCCATTTAACATTGTTTTAAAAAAATCTCAACTTCGTGCTTTAAAAAAAGTTTATAACAGATTTTATGAAAATTTTACTTTTGATGAGCTTTTTGCTTTAGAATCATTTTTTGAAAAACTTATAAAATATTCAAATGATGATAAAATAAACGAAGAAATTAAAAAGATTTCAAAACTCTCAATGTATAATAAAGAACTAGTCAAAAGTCTAGTGCATTATGCAAATCAAAATTACAAAATCACAATTGACTATAAAATTCGTCCAGGGGTGTTTAAGCAATATGAACTTATTGCGCAAAAAGTTGCCTTTCGTCACAATAAATTGTATCTATTCTGTATTGATACAAGATATATGAGAAATGCTTTCTTTAAAGTTGATAATATTGTCGGTATTATTAACGTAAATATTAAAAAATCAGACGAAAAATTAAAACCTTATGTTGCAAAATACAAGATTTTAAACGTAAACGAAGAAAATTATGCTTTTTCTGATAATGAAAAGCTTCTTGAAATTGAAGGTAGTGATTTAATTATTGAAGCTACTGCTCCAAATGAATTTATTATGATGCAAAATGTTTTGAATTTTGGCAAACGTTGTATTGTCTTAGAACCTTTAGATTTCAGAGAAAAGATTATGGAAAAAATTAAATCTATAAGAGGAGTATATTCAAATGAAAAAGACTAGAAGAAGTACAACTTCATTTGCTTCATATAGATTGTTTGAATTATTGAAATTTTTATCTAATAATTCTGCAACTATTCCAGAAATTATTGAGTATTTATCTTCTATTGATCCTACTCATAGAAAATATACTTCAATTACAGTGTATAAATATTTCAACACTTTAAGAGCGATGGGATTACCTTTAAAGAAGAAAAATTACAAGTACTATTTAGAAAAATTACCATTTAGTTTTAATTTTTCAAAAGATGATATAAAGGCTCTAAAAATTATGTCTGTTTGTGCAGAACACATGCCTGAAAAAACTGCAAATGCAGGAATTACATCTTTAATAGAAAATCTTTCTTCAAAAATTAGTAATGATAAAAAAGATTACTATAAAGAGTTAGATATAATTGAACCTGAATTTAAAGACCATACAGATAAAGAAAAGAAACTAATTTCTGAATTTGAAAAATATTCTAAAGAAGGTTTGAAGGTTTGTGTTTTGTATAGAGATGAAAAAACTTCTTTAAAAAATATTGTTGTAGATTTGGTAGATATAATCTATAAAGAAGGAAAAATTTATTTTAATGTTTATGATTCATTAAAAGGTTGTATTATAAATATTCCTCTTAAACAGGTTGTTTCACTTGAACAATTAACACAAAAATCTAAAGGTGTTTTTGTGCCAACTACAGTTACATACAAAATTAAAGGTAGATTGAAAGAAACTTATGTTTTAAGAGATTACGAAACCTTAGCTTCTACTAGTGAAAGTGAATCTGTTATTGTAAATAAAGGCGAAGATGAAACTGAATTATTGAGAAGATTATTTGGCTACTGTGATTTATGTGAAATAATTTCTCCAAAATCGTACAAAGAAAAAATGATTGAAGAACTGGATTGCATGCTTAAAAATTATGCCTAGGTGGATAGATATTAAAAACTTGCAATTTTAGCTATTTGATGTTAACTTAGTAATACAAATTTAAACTTTTGGGCTAGTGGCGCAGTGGTTAGCGCAGAGGACTCATAATCCTTTGGTCGTAGGTTCGAACCCTACCTGGCCCATTTTTTATTACTTAAATTTGCTTGATTATTTTTGTTAAAAGCTTTAATAATTTTTCAAAAAACATTAAAGTTTTTGAAAATTATGCCGATATACATGACATAGGTGATAAGTGTATAAGGAAAGTGTCGGTATATGGGTATTTCGACTAATCAAGTACGATTTTTAGCGTTGACTACGGTTCAACGAAACATAAATATTTCTAATGTAACAGAAACAGATATTTCAGCTAAGGTTGACCAATTATCTGAGGCGTATAATTCGCTGTTATATAATTCTAATGATTTAATAAATCCGTTTGCAATTGGAGATACGGTAACTATTGGAGATAAAGTATCTAGTATTTTACCAGATGATGCCTTTATTGATGAAAATGGTATGCCTATGGCTGTAGTTCCAGAAGAGGCAACAATTTCGTCTATTGATGGTGATAATGTATATTTACAGGTAGGAAATAATCAGGTCGAAGTCGCAATTGATGATTTAACTGACGCAACCGATAAAGTCATGTACACGCCTGAAGAGTTCTTATCATTAACAGGTAATTCGGCTCTGGCAAATATTAACTTTGATTCAAGTACATATTTGAATTATAGCGTAGATACAACTTCGGAAACAACTATATTTGCACAAGTTCCAGAAGGTGCATATAGCATGGCAACTTCTGTTGCAAATTCTAAGGCCGATTCGATAAATGTTGCAATGCTGGGCGAAGAACATTCAAATATTAATACAGCGTATAATTCGACTAAGGCTGTAATTAATGATGATGACAAGAAGATGGCTTTAGCCGTAATGGGCTAATAGCGTAAGAGTTATTATTTCTTTGTCTTACAAATGTTCTTTTGACTATCCCATGTCCAACCATTTGTTGTACAACTGTGTTGATCGATAATTACCTTACCTGATACTGTTTTTATTTCAGTACCAGCTTTGCATGAACCCATTGTGACACACATATTTGTCATTGTATTTCCAAAGTACCACCAGCCGATTAGGATTAGTACTAGGATTACAAAAATAAGATTTTTCAAAAATTTTAAGAAAGATATTAACCACATAACAGCTAATACAACAATTGACCAAACTAAGTATGTCCAAACTTGGCTCCAATCAGCGTTTGGAGTTTGAAATGCTGTTATGATATTCATTACGTTCCAGTAAAGAATAAATATAGATAATGCTGTAGTTAAAATTGATATTACTAATTTTTTTGCAAGTCCTTTAAAAAATTTTGTCATTGTTTTCTCCTCAAAACAATTATATGACAAATAAGTTTTATCGTGACAATTCTTTTTGAAATATCTTTGCTTTAATATTTGTTGGGAGTTTTCCTAAAAACATCCCAATTTGAGCTCCAATGCCAACATTGTATGACCATTTAGGATTTCTTGATTTCATTGCTTTTAAAACAACTTCTGCAACGGTATCTGCCTCTAAGCCTTTTGGAACTTGTCCTTTTATATATGCTAAAAATTTATCAATCATTGGCTGATATTTTTTTCTGACTTCTTTTGAACACTCGTTAAAATTATCTTCTGCTATTTTAAAAGATTTTTCCCATAACGGTGTTTTGATTATAGAAGGCTTTATAGAAACAATTTTTATATCTTTGTTTTGAAGTTCTAAAGTTAAACCCTGAAATAATGTATCTAATAGTCTTTTTGAGGCACAATATGGTGTGATAAACGGATACACAAAGTTTGAAGAAACTGAACTCATATTGATAATTTTACCCTTTTTCATAAGAGGTAGCATTGTTGTCGCAACTCTTAGAGGCGCAAAAGAATTAACCTCAATTTGCTGTTTTATTTTTTCAATATTAGGTTCTTCCATAAGACCTGAAACAGCATAGCCTGCATTGTTGATAATACCAATTAGTTCAATGTTGTTTTCTTTTAATTTGTAGAATAAGTTTTTAACTTCATCCTCTTTTGTAACATCAAGATAAACGCACTCAATCTTGTCACTAAGATTTTCCAGAGCAATCTTATCTTCTTCTTTTCGGACTGTGCAGATTAAGTTGTATCCTGCATTTGCAAGTTTTGTTGCAATGGCTTTTCCAATGCCTGATGACGAACCAGTTAAAAGAACTTTTTCCATTATCCATTTACCTCTTTTATAAAGTAGTTAACCCATTTTATTAGGGTAGAAATTTCATAAGGTTTTGGCAAATAAAAATCTGCACCAGCACTTAAAATAGATTCTTTATCGTGTGAATTTGATGTCACAATTATTTTTGAATTAAGCTTTTTCTTCTTTAGTTGTTTACAAAGATTTATACCTGTTTCATCATTTGAACTTCCTGCATCAAGAATAATTATTGCAGGCATATACTCATCAAAATTCATAATTGATTCTGGTAAAGTTGTTTCAAACCCTTCTAGTTTCAAGGTTTCAGAAAGTAAAACCTGCATTGCTGTATCTTCTTCAATAATTAAAATTTTCTTGTTTTGTTCTCTTTTTAAAACAGAGCCTGGTGTTGAAATTTTTGGTCTTTGAATTAAATAGCTAGACTCATCAGGTTTTTTAGACATTGAATTTGTATATAACAAATCTTTTAAAATAGCTTCTACGCTGTCATAGTTTGAAAACTCACTTGAAATTCCACCGATTGAAATTGAAACAAAATCGCCTCTTTTACCTGCATATTCATTACCTTGGATAAGCATGTACCCTCTTTGAACATCTTCTTTTGAGTAAAATTTTTCTTTTACTGAATCAAATGCAAAAGTTAGAAATGATGCCACTTTTTCAAGTTTGTAGGCATTTGTGATTATTAAAAATTCGTTTTCATTTATAGACCCTAAAAAATCATTCTCATCAAGTCCTGAAAACATAATAGCAATAAATGTTTTTGTGAGTTTGTCAGAAGCAAGTTCTGTATATACACTTTTATATACATCAAATTCATTTATTTTTACTAGTAATGCACCCCATTTATTTTTTTCTGTAAGAACTCTTTTTAAGGCTCTCATACAGTAACTGCCGTTTGGCAAATTTGTCTTTAAATCAAGATATGATTCGTATTCGCGACGAAGATGAGCTATTATTCTCATTTTGAATTCATCGTTGTTTATTGGTTCTGATATAAAATCATCAGCACCAGATTTTAACACATTGATTTTATCTTCTGTTTCAGCAGATTTGGATGTGGCAATGATTACTGGTCGCATATTGTATGTTAAAACTCTTACCTTTGAGCAAAATGTAGCTAAATCTTCTTCAATACTGTCAGAGATAATTATTACATCAGGTTCTTTCGTTTTAATTATTTCAAGCGCAGTCTTGATGTCAGACGAAATCGTTACTTCGTTTGTTTTATCTTCAAGCAATTTTTTGTATTTTGCAGGAAGTTCTTTTCTTTTGTCTATGATTAACGTGTTTGTGAGCATTTTTCTCTTGCCTGTGTTTCAATATTCTCGCTTGGGATTTTTATTTCAAATGTTGTTTTTCCGTCAGAACTTTCAACGGAAATTTTACCATTCATCTTTGTTACGAGCACTTTTGTAATGTATAATCCCAATCCACTACCTTGAACTTTTCTTGTTAGAGGATTATCAATTCTTGAAAACTTTTCAAAAATACTGTCAAAATCTTTTTTATCAATTCCAACTCCGTTATCAGTAACTTTGATTGATACAAAATCTGGATTTTTGTCAAAATCAGCTGTAATTGTTACTGTTGTTTCGGGGTCAGAATACTTTCCTGCATTTTCAATTAGATTTGTCATAACTTGCTGAAACTTATCGACATCAACAAGAATTTTTGGAAGTTTGTCGTTGTATTTTAATACAAATTTGTGGTCTTTATATTGTTGCTTAACTATTTGAATAACATCTTCTATCAACTGTTTTGCTTTAACAGTTTTGAAGATAAGTTTTTCATTGTTTTGAACTTTTAACATATTTTCAATTAGATGAATCAATCTGTTTGACTGTTCTTCAATGATTTTTATAAAACGTTTTTTGCTCTCATCATCAAGCTTGTCATAGGATTGCAACATAGTTTGAGCAAACCCTCTAATACTTGTTAAAGGAGTTCTTAATTCGTGTGAAACTGTTGATATAAAATCTTCGTATGATTGCATAAATTTATTATACTCTGAAAATCTATTTTACAGCATTAGCAAAAATAGCTTTTGTAACAACGGTGATTTCCTTGCCTGTTAAATCATTTCTTAAATCATCCATGTATGCGTTAACTTCTTCTTCTGAAAAATAGTTCAAAAATCTTTCTTTGATTGTTGGTCTATCAGGTGAAGGTGGGTTATTAAACCATTCATTAATCATGTTTGCAGAAACAATGTATTTTGATTCAACATTATCCAAGTTTATTTCGCCATCAGAAAAACCTGCTTTATCAAGATTTTCGGCAATAGTATTTTCATCAAAATTGCATAACGAATCAGTTTCATCTGTCATAAACTTGTTTTCAGCATCTTTAAATGCCTCGAAGTTTCTTATATTTGCAGGATTAACCAATTGCCAATATCTAGTGTTTGAACGAATAATTGGTTCAAAAAACGAAAATCTTCCACCTTTTTTTAATACTCTGCATATTTCTGAAATTGCAGGCTGTTTTTCTACAATATGAACTAGAACCGAACGCATAACGGCTTTGTCTACGCTTTTATCTGGTAAATCAATTTTATCAGCAGGTGATTGAAGCATTTTGTAATTGCCTTTAATAGTTGTAGAGTTAATAAATTCTTGGCATGTATCAAGACAATCTTGAAATTTGTCTGAAAATATTACACAGCCAGTACCCTTTAAAGCGTCTAAGGCTTTAAACGCAAGTAAGCCTGTTCCTGTACCAATATCAATAACTGTATCACCTTCTTTAATACGGGCGTTGTTGATAATTACATCACCTACAACTTGTAACCAGTTAAGTGTTTGGATTCTTTGAGCTTCGGAAAGAGAAGCAAATCTTGTTTGTGACAACCATTGTGTCCAGTTTTTACATGTTTCGCTCATAATGGTTTAATTTTAAACTTTAATTCACATGTTGGCAATTTGTTAAGTTTTAAATTGTTTTATGCATATTAGCCCAATTAACCTATTGCCTAAATTTTGGCATCTTTTAAATTAAATGTTTTATTCTTTTTTTATTGAATATGCGCTAAAACCTCATAATATTGATAAGATTTTGTGGTATTACATAAAAATTTTACTAAAATTTTTACTGATGTTATGTATAAATGTTAAAACTTGTTAAAAAGTCACCCAAAAATTATAAGTCTTTCAGGGCTATATTAAGCTTTGTGACAAAAATATAATAAATTTATTGTTATTTTATTTTTGTTCAAATTATTAATATGATATGCTAGTTATATCAAGGTTATCCTGATTTTTGCGTTAGAAATTTTGACCTAGCCAAAAGAATTGTTTTTGGTTTTATGAAAAATATACTAGTCTTTTACCTAGTACTTGCGTCTAAACTAAATTATATGATAGTTATATGGTTGATACAAATTCACTTCAAGACTCAATTGCATATTCAAAAAAATGTATTTTAACAAATCGTGAAATTGAATATTTAGCACTTGCAAGTTTAGGATACAAGAACATAGAAATTGCAGGCATTTTGTCTGTTAGTCTTGGTGCTGTTAAGAAAACGCTGGAAGTGATTTATCAAAAAATTCATGCAAAAGATAGGACAAATGCTGTTACCATTGCATTTTTGCACGATATTATTAATATAGAAATTTTGAACTTTATGGCTCATAAATTTGGTATTGAGGATTTTGAAAGTCGAATAAAATAGTTTATTGTATATGAATTGCCCCAACAGGACAGAAAAAGATTGCGTCATAGCATTTTTCTTCATTTAGTATCTTTTCGTTGTTAGGGACTGCGCCGTGTTTTGTCATATCAAAAACTTCGTTGTAAATTTGGTTACATGCTCCACAATTAATGCAGTTATTGGTTATATAAAGTTTCATAGTTATATTTTATCTTGCTATAAAGATTTTTCATTAGAAAATTTGTCTATATTTTCTTAAAAAATAATCTATATATATGGTTGATTTTGCAAAAAATATTATTAATATATAGTCAAGAAGGTATTATACAGGAGAGAAAACATGGCAAGATTAAATGGCACATCATTATTTACTGGAGTTTCTTCAGGTATTAACAATACATACTCTGTATTAGCAAATACGTTCAAAGACGGAGTAACTCTTGCAAATTTAAATAGCACAAAAGCTTCTACAGCTTTAACAAGCAATTCATTAGGAACAAGTTTTAAATCATATTTAACTTCAAATTTTTCACAATTGGATAAAGATGGTGATGGTGTAATTAGTGCAAAAGAATTGCAAAACTTTACTAATTCAATTTCAACTACAGGTATGACAAAAGAACAACTTTGCACCCTAGGTACATCTACAGGTATGAGTTCTTCATTACTAAATACAGTAACTCAATACTTTGATGAAATTGATACAAACAAAGACGGAAAGGTAACAGAAGCTGAAATTCAGGATTTTAGTAACCGTTCAGAAAAAGAAAAACAACGTAAAGAAGAGTTAGAAAAAATGTTATCTAACATGTCTACATTCTATGAAACAAGCTCAACTTCAACTGGTAGTTTATTAGATTACAAATATTTACAAGATGAAGATGCATAATTAGAATACATAGAAAACTAAATTTATTATAAAGTCGGCCATCAGCATATAGATGGTCGATTTTATTGCAGCTTGTGTTGTAGAAATACCAACTTCCTTAGCTCCACCTTTAGTTAAGTATCCTTGCGTAGCGCACACAAGTGCAATTAAAATTCCAAAAATAAATGCTTTAAACAAGCTAATATAAACATCTTTCATTTCAAGCCATAGCCAAACTGAATTTAGATATCTATATGGGTGTAGACCGATTGTATAATAAGAAACAATCAAACCACCTAAAATACCTATCATTTCTGCAATTAAAACAACCATTGGAACTGTTATTGCTGCAGAAATAAGTCTTGGTGTAAAATAATACCCCACTGGGTCAACTTTTAATGTTTTAATAGCATCAACTTGTTCTGTAACTTGCATATTCGCGATTTCTGCACTGATTGCTGTGCCAGCACGTGCACCAATTGCTAAGGCTACAAATCCAGGAGCGATTTCTCTAATCATAACGATTGTGATTGTACCCCCAATATATGTATCAGCACCTGACATCAAAAATTGTTTTGCAACCTGAATTGTTATAACAACAGCAGCAATAAAGGAGATTGTTAACGCTATTGTTAATGAATCATAACTTATTGCTGCTGCTTGTGAAATTATTGACGAAAGTCGTACTTGTCTTGAAAACAAGTATTTAATAGATGTAATTAAATTTTGAACGCATAGTCCTAAAAAATTAATCATAAATTGGCATGCACCATTCTTTGTATTTGTCGACTTTACCTTTTACAACATCAAAATAAAGATTTTGAAGTTTAGATGCAATAGGTCCAACTTTGCCTGTACCAAGTTTTCTATGGTCAATAGTGACGATTGGGCTGATTTGGGCACCTGTACCACAATAGAATGCTTCATCTGATGTGTATAATTCTGTTCTTGAAACTTCTCTTTCTTCAACTTCAATGTCTGCATCTTTAGCAATTTGCATAATTGTGTTACGAGTGACACCGATTAAGATGTTATCTGTTGTTCTTGAAGTAACAAGTTTGCCGTTTTGAACTAAGAATAAGTTCATAGCTGAACCTTCTGTAACTCTTCCGTTTTCATCCAACACGATTGCATCATCAAAGCCTGATAATTGAGCGTCAGATTTGATTAAAGCTGTGTTTGCATAAGCGCCTGAAACTTTTGCTCTAGGAGGAATAGCATTGTCAGAATTTCTTCTCCAATTTGAAACACATACATTCAAACCTTTTGCTGTATCAATATAATCACCCATTGGTAATGTAAATAACAAGTAAGAATCTTTGTTGTTTAATAATCCTGGACCGATTTTTTCAGCTGCTTTAAATAGGTTTGGTCTAATGTAAACATCTTGTCTATAATTATTTTTCTTTAGAAGTTCTTTTAAGTTTGCGCAATATTCATCAATTGTGAATGGGTTTTCCATGTACATAACGTGTGCACTTCTCATAAGTCTTTCAAAGTGTTCTTTTACTCTGAAAGCGTATAATTGATTTTCTTCTTTGTTGTAATAAGCTCTGATACCTTCAAAAACGCCTGTACCATATAAAAATGCGTGAGTCATGATTGGTAAGCTTGCTTTTTCTTTTTCAATAAATTTTCCATCATAAAATACAAATTCTTGCATAATATCTCCTTCTTCCTATCAATAATATCTCACGAAATGAAAAATTTTTAAACAAAATATATACTAATATTACATTATTAAAAATAAATATGGCAATTTTATTATATTTTAAATACAATGGTATTGTAGGTAAGTAAAATGGAAATATTAATAAACGCCTTATATATATATGTAGCAGTCTTTTCAATATACTTTTTGATATTATCTGTTCGCAATTTGAACACAAATAAATCAAAAATTGACGAAGTTCTTGCGTATAATATTGAGAAAAAACAGCTTTGTGTTGTTATTTATGCTCATAATCAACTTAGAGATTTGGAAAAAATTCTAAATCAATTAAGAAGACAAGATTATGCTATAAATAACTTTCAAACATACGTAATTCTTGATAATTGTACTGATGGCTCTCAAGACTTTGTTTCTTTAAAATCATCTGTAAATGTTTTAGAATTGAATGAAGGTGGCTTGATTGGTAAAGATGCATCTTATTCAATTTTGTT
>SAMEA104315433__coassemble_701_pt1 | contig 14739 bp, 18 predicted proteins | sample SAMEA104315433__metabat2_high_PE_030 | metagenome-assembled genome bin SAMEA104315433 (sample SAMEA104315433) | gut metagenome | biome: Monkey gut; feature: monkey-associated habitat; material: faeces | place: China | collected 2013 | reverse complement strand
TTATTACATTCAAACTTTATTAACTTAAAACATTCCTTATTACATTTATTACATTCAAACTTTATTAACTTAAAACATTCCTTATTACATTTATTACATTTAAACTTTATTAACTTGAATTCTTTATTATTTTATTTTGTTCTCTGAAAGCTTTTTCCAAGTAGTTAGTAAAATTATTTACTAATTACTTGCGAGGAATAGAATATACCTATATACTAACTTTTCTTATTTTACTGTTAGTGGTATTTTCAACACCTAATTCTGTATCACCTGTATTTAAATATTCAATTAAATTATCTACATTAACTAAATATTTCTTACCAGCTTTTACATATTTTATTTTACTTTGTAACACTAATTGTCTAACAAAATATTTTGGCAAATTAGTAATTTTAGCCGTTTTATTAATTGTTTCCATTTGTGGTAAATTATGAATCATAAGTTTATCCTTTTTAGTGTTAACTGCCCTTACAGGATAAACTATTTTTCTTCATATCTCAACCCTAAAGCCTTGCTATAAAAGAATTTGCACTATAGCACAATGACCTATTTGCCTCCTAAGTACTTTGTAAAAATTTATTAAGAAATGTTTTTCAAATACAAAAAGCATTGGGTTAAATATGCAGAATAGATATGCAGATTTAGTCAAATTTTGTCTAATCGAATACAGCTTTTAATAACTTTAAAATCAATTCTAATTTATTTTTATCTGCATGGTTTAAATATTTTTTAATTTCTTCTTTTAAATTTTCTCTTTCCACTTTGTGTTGGAAACTAAATAATGAATCAATACTAACACCTAAAGCAATAGCTATTTTTGAAATATTTTCAAGTGTTGTAAAACTTTTTCCTGTTTCAATACGGCTAATATGTCTAGATTCCATATTTACAAGTTCGGCAAGTTGTTCTTGATTTAAACCTCTGCTTTCACGAATTTCTTTAATTCTTGCACCGAAGTATTGTTTAAGTTTAGTATCGTCCATTATTCCTCCCTGCCATAAGAAAATGATATAACTTATAGACATAAATTTAAGGACATTATTTGACTAAAATTTTATTGATTTTCTACATTATTTGTTGTAATATCAACCTACTTAGTTGAAATTATCGCCATATTTCAACATTTAAAGTATAACAAAGGAGTTTTTTTTGAAAAAAATACTATCCATAATATCCATAATATTCATTATAAATATTTTTGTATGCTCGGCAAATGCAGTAGAAAACAACTACAAAGAAATAAAATATGCACCACCTTTTGATAAATATATGCCAAAAATACATGCTAAAATTACAAAAAATTGGAATTATTCAGTCGTAAAGAAAAGTTATAATGTTTTAGTAATTTTTGATATTGATAAAAAGGGAAATTTATTAGCCTGTAAGATTGTTAAATCGTCAAATTATCCAGTTGCTGACGAAGAAGTTTTAAACGCTATAAAAAGATCAGCACCTTTTCCACCTTTACCTAAAGAGTTTTCAGGGAATATGATAAGAATTAGTTATACATTTAATCACGATTTTATTGAACAAGAGGCAAAGAAACAGTCAACACAAAAGAAAAAAAGACAACAAAAAAGAACTTTTGAATATAATCCAAATTTTTCTTATGCAAGAATTAACGCAATTGGTAAAAGATTAATTCGTTATAATGGATTAGACCCTAGTGTTAAATTTGAATTATCAGATGAAGACATTGTGAATGCTTATGCTGACAGTAACAAAACCATAATGATTTTTAAAGGTTTATTAGAAGCAATTGATGGAGAAGATGATACAGAAGAACTTGCATCAGTAATTGCACATGAATTAGGACACATAGAAAATGCACACCTAAAAAAACATATTCCATTTTTAATTTTTTCTGCTATTACTCAAATTGCAGGCTCAGTAGTAGACACTTTATTTACAGAAGAAGCATTAAAGGATGTAAATGACACAATGATTACGGCAACAGGAGACCCAAATTCAAAAATATCTGCTGAAAACACAATTGCCATTGTAAACACGAGCATTTTTAATAAAATTAGCAGAAAAGATGAATACGAAGCAGATCTAACTGGTGTTGATATTATGGTAAATGCTGGATATAACCCTCTTGCAATGATAATTATGCTGTACAAAATCAGTAGTGAAGATTATATTGAATTTTTCTATGACCACCCAACTGGTATAAAAAGAATTATGAATTGCTACGACTACATTAAATATAATTATCCAGATTATATAAAATATGGATATGACAGCCCAACTTACGAAGATGCACTAATCTTAATTAATGAAGAATTAAAATTTCGAACAGAAAAAGACATCAGAAGAATAGAGAAGAAACAAATTGAGTTTGCTAAAAAAAGAGAATTGAGAGGATTAAAAAAACTATGAACTACAAAAATTTTATAATTTTAATAGTAATAATTATTATTGGAAGTTCTTTGTGTATTTCGATATTGAACCCGACCTTACATAAACCAATTTTTATTACAAAAGACAACATTGATATTTCAAAAGACGATAGCACAAAAGATTTAAAATCTAAGGATATTACTGTAACTGAACGAATATGGTGGAATCAATGGAGCAGTAATTTTCATAATAAATTTTATAAAGACCTAAATCAAAAAACTAATAATGCAATTCCTGATAAATATCATTATATTGTTAGTTTTGAAGTTACAGATAATGGAGAAATTAATAATTTAAAAATAGAGGGAAATCCTGCTAGTTATAGAAAAATATTAGAGCGTTATACGAAAGAAATTTTACAAAATTATGAACAAACTTCTCTGTTAAAATTTCCTACAAACACAAATTTAAAAGTAAAACCTGTAAAAATCGAATTTTCTGATAAAGGTAATTTTAAAGGGAATGCAACACCTGAAGATTTTTTAAATGATTACGAAGACGTACAAGTAAAAAAATAAAGGAGCTAAAATGGACATTAACGAAATTTTTAAAGAAATAGAAACCGCAAAAATGGTTATAAGCAAAAACGATATTAAATTACCAAACGGAGAACAAATTAGTGTACAAGGTTTTGGAATTTGTAAAGACAACAGTTATAAGGAAAACAGTTATAAGGAAAACAGTTATAGATATTATTTAGAATTTAATATTGATAAACCTTTGGGCAAAAAAGGTCAACTTATTTCTATCCTAATGAATCCATCAAATAAAACATGTCCTGATAAAAATATTGATGGAACAATTCAAAATGTTATAAAAATGGCTTATGTAACAGGGTATTCAAAAGTTGTAATCCTAAATTCTTTCGCTTTAATACAAAGTTCAGGGGAAAAAGCCACAGAAACATTTAAAAATAATGATTATGAAAAATTGAATAAAGATTTTATCAAAGAATATTTAAACAAAAATTCAAACACAAATATTTTATGTGCTTGGGGTGAAAAATCAAAAATTGCTGAATTAAAAGACGTTGATAAAATATTAAAAAATAAATTTGTTTATAGTCTTACAAAAAAGAATTATCCAAGACATGCAAGCCCATATAATTCAAAAGCTGTAAATGAATTTATTTTAGAAGAATTCAAAAAAGATATAAAAGATAGAACTTTTATAAAAGTAACAGAAATAAAAGAAAATGGAAAAATTGCAAAATAATTTCAAGGGGTAATAATGAAATATAAAATTTTATGCATGTTATTAGTGCTATTCTTAACGATGTCAACGGCTTTTGCAAATAGTAGTAAATATCGAATTAACGTATCTGACAACCATATTACTAATATAAAAAGAATGAACAAAGATTTAACTTGGAAACAATGGGAAGAAAATCTTTATGAAAAATTTGTTAGCGATTTAGTTTTCAAAAGATGGACAGAAATGCCTCAATTTTACGATTTTGAAGTACGTTTTGATGTTAGTGATGAACGTAAGATTTCAAACATTATAATCAAAGGAAAAAGAGGAGATTGCGATTTTGATGCAAAGCCAAGGGTTTGCTATATCCAACTTGATGATTCAGATGCAGATTTATTATACAAATTAAAATATTATTCACATCAAATTTTAAAAAGTTATGAGGGAACAAATATTTTAAAATTTCCTAAAAATTCTACTGTGAAAAATAAATCAGTAACTATTTTTGCAATACGAACAGCCCACCTTTTAGATAAAGAATGGTTATATGAACGGGAATATGGAGACAAGGAAGCTTTTTAAGTTTTAAAATTTTATAATAGTCCCAAAATAGTCCCTTTTGGGATTATTTTTTACACAAATTTAAAAATTTAATTCTAAAAATTTGCAATAAAAAAGAGGCTTTCGCCTCTTTTTTTATTGGTGGAGGATAGGAGATTCGAACTCCTGACCCCCTGCGTGCAAAGCAGGTGCTCTACCAGCTGAGCTAATCCCCCACATTTGTGGTTTCTCTGTCAGGTAGAGCACCTTGTCATGCTTTATCTGACTTCGTAAAGCTTACGCTTTACCGGGCTGAGCTAATCCCCCACGTTTGTGGTGAACGGTTCGTTCGTATGTCTATTATATAAAGAAAAATTTTTTTTGTAAATACCCTTTTTTATTTTTCTTAAAACTTTTTTATTTTTTTTATCCACATGTCTATTAAAATTTATACCCACATGTATATAGGTTTTTCTCGCTCTATACGTACAATTAATGTATATCAATAAGGAGGAAAATTATGAAAAAATTGTTTTTAATGTTAGGTTTAACATCACTAATGTCTTTATCGGCAACTTCTGCTTTTGCTGAATGTTGTCCAAACTTTGAGCCCTTAGCCAATTCTAATTGTGGTTGCGAAAACAAATTTGATGACTGCAACAAGTGTCAAACTTGTCATGACCAAGCTGAAGCAAATCCTTGCAACACAACTTGTTGGGAAAAAAAACGTGACGAGCTTTATTGCCATTTAAATCTTGATACTTGTCAAAAACAACAAGCTAAAAATATTGAAAACGCTTACAAAACAGCTATTGATAACGAAAAAGATGCAGTTAAATCTGCTCATAAATGCTTGTGTGAAAAAATTCAAGCTCCATGCTTAGATAAAAAAGCTATTCGTTCTCAAGAAAAAGTCTTAAAACAAGAATTTAAACAACTTAAGAAAACTATGAGATGTGTTGATAAAGAATTTAAACAAATCTTAAAATCTGACCAAAAATCAGAATATAGAAAAATTAAGCGCGAAATGAACTATAGAGTGAAAAAGGGCGCTAAATATTGTTGCAAACCTTGCAAATGTAATAAATAATTTCATTAATTTATGTTAAAGGGCGAGCTTTTGGCTCGCCCTTTTCGTAACATTCTTTACAAAACTCCTCAAAAATAGGCAATTATTTTAACAAATATTACTTTATTAAAGTAAGAGATATTTAAGAGGATTATAGAATTATATGTCATTAGGCTTAACAAGCGTAAATATCGTTAGAACAGTTGACAGAGCAGCTATTGATTCTGTTAGAGATCAAATCTTTAACAACGCTCAACAAAAAGCAGCTTTGGTAGCGAAAAATGATGTTATGAATGAAGCTCGTGCATCTTTCAGACAAAATTCTAATCCATTTTCATCATTAAATATCGCTGGTGCAAACCAAGATGCCTCTTCATCATCTTCTTCTGGTCTTGATTATTCAAGCAATAAACAAGATTCAAAACAAAAAGAAGATGTCAAAAAGATTTCTTTGAAACATAGGATTGATCTTGAAAATGAATTGCAAACTCAATCAATTCAAGAAAATATTATGTTGCAAGCTCGTAAACAAATCGGTGGAAGCGCAGGGTTAATGCAAAAATTAAACTTTATGCAAACACAAGCTGCAATTTCTGCTTATAGTGCTCGTGCGTAAACGCGAGTGAGCAGAGGCTCAAACAAAAGTTTTATTAGAAGAATGTGAATTATGACAGAAAAGACACTTTTTAAAAGTGTCTTTTCTTTATAGAAAAGTTTTTTACTTCCATTATTTATTTTAAATAATAAAAGATACGAATATATTTTAATTGTAACAAAATATTAACAGAATAAGTCAAAACCCTAAAGAAATCATGGTTTTGAACCGATACATAATATGTAAGGGATAAACAAAATCAGTTAGGGACAAGATGACTTATAACGTTGGCTTAAAATCTCATAGTGATGTTGATGTAAAAGCATTAAAATCTGTAACAAAAGATATTTACAACAATGCTTCTATTCAAACAACTGCATCTCAAGCAAAAGTTAGAGATATAACTGGTATTGATTTATACAAAGGTAAAGTTGATTCTGACACAGCTCGTCAAATCGCACTTAATAACTCAGGTTTACAAATTCAAATAAATAATAACTTAGCTGCAAAATTAAGATACTTAAATACTCAAGCAGCTACAGTAACATTACAAGAAACTTCAACTGCAATCGCTGGTGTTGCTTCTCAAGTAATGGAAGAAATTAATGGCGAAAATCCTTTCGCTAACAAATTCTCAGCTACTGATAAAAAAACAGGTTACTTATTTATCAAAGCTGCATAAAATTTTAACAATATAATTTTCCCTTTCCCTATTAATTTTCAAGGTTGTGTGTGTTTAAACGACAACCTTTTTTATTGCCCATTTTATGGGCAAAATTTTATTTATATAGCAAAAAAGAGATGTCTTTCGACACCTCTTTTTGTTTCGTAGGTTGGGGTTTTACCCCAACAATAATTAGTCGTTGTTATCTTGTCTTTCTGGTTTGTAAACTTTGTGACCATCTAAAACGTATTTATCTAAAGATGCTCTACCAGCTGATTCTTCAATACCACCATATAAGTTGATACCACGTTTTTTGAATTGAGCTTTCCATAATAATGGTTTGTAGCCTTCATCAAAACCAGTTAATTTTTGAACGTCTTTAGAATTTACACTGTAATAAACTGTGTCGATACCAGACCACATAATACCACCTGCACACATTACACAAGGTTCAGCTGTAACATACATTTTTAAACCTTTGTTTGATAAGTCGTAAGTGCCAAGTTTTTCGCATGCTGCTTTAATACAGTTCATTTCTGCGTGATGTAAAGGACATTTGTCTTTTACAACTGTGTTTGCAGTTTTTGCAACTAAGTTACCGTTTTTATCGTAAATCGCTGCAACAAATGGACCATAGCCTTCTTTCATTTTTTCATTATTATAGTTGTGTAATTCCATAATAATTTTTTCTGCTTGTAATTTTTCATCAGCAGACATTGTCATTGTGTTTACTGTTTCAGCTGAAAAAGCTGGAGCTGTAAATCCAACGAACAACATTGCTGTTAAAATTAATAATGTCTTTTTCATACTTATATTCCTTTTCCTATTTTATGCTAATTCTGCTAAAGCTTTTTCTAATTCTTCATCATTAGGAGCTTTACCGTGCCATCCTGCTTGGTTTTCCATAAATGAAACACCTTTACCTTTTGTAGTGTGAGCAATAATTGCAGTTGGTTTGTCAGCTGTTTTAGAAGCCATTAATGCTTCGTAAACTTCTTCAATATTGTGACCGTCGATTTCTACAACGTTCCAATTGAAAGCTCTTAATTTGTCTGCTAAAGGTTCTAAAGCTTTTACTTTTTCAACATCGCCGTCGATTTGTAGCATATTTCTATCAATGATAGCTGTTAAGTTATTTAAACCTCTGTGAGGAGCTTGCATAAATGCTTCCCAACAAGAACCTTCTTGTAATTCGCCATCACCAAGATATACAAATACGTGAGATGGTTTTTTGTCTAATTTAAGACCGATAGCCATACCACAGCCCATTGATAAACCTTGACCTAGAGAACCTGTTGCAACTTCAACACCAGGTAAGTGATTGTTTGGGTGACCTTGTAATCTTGAACCAAAAATTCTAAATGTCATTAATTCTTCTGCAGGGAAGAAACCTTTTTGTGATAATACAGAGTATAGAATTGCTGATGCATGACCTTTTGAAAGGATGAATCTATCTCTATCTTCTTTCCATTCTGGAGAAACATTCATAACTTTTTGGTATAAAGTAGTTAAAATTTCTACTGCTGATAAAGCACCACCACAGTGACCTGATTTAGCATGATTTACCATTTTTAAAACATTTCTTCTATTTTGTTTACATAAATCTTTTAATTCATCGATTTCTTTTTGTTCTAACATATTAAACCCCTTTTTTCAAATATTGTTCTTCAATTATACTACAAATAAATATAGGCAAAGTTGGAAAGATTCTTTTAAATCTTTCTGGTTGTTTAATTGTTCTGTACAACCATTCTAGTCCTAATTTTTGCCAAATTTTTGGAGCACGTTTTACGTTACCTGCCCAAACATCAAAACTTCCACCAATACCAATCATAAGTGTTGAAGGAAGTACATTTTTTGCTTCATAAATAAATTCTTCTTGTTTTGGAGCTCCCATTGCTACAAGCAATAATTTTGGAGATTTTTCTTTCAATTCATTTATGATTTCAGAATTATTTTCAAAATATCCGTTGTGTGTATAAACAAGATTTAAGCCCGAATTATTCTTTAAAAGAGTTTCAGTTGCTTTTTCAAGAACCTCTTGTTTTGCACCAACTAAAGCTGTAGGAATACCTGATTTTGCTGCTTCTTCAACAAGTCTTTTTGCAAAATCTATTCCTGCAATTCTATCTACTTTTTGACCTTTTATTAATAATCCAATTTTGATACCTATTCCGTCTGCAACAACAAGTTCAGCCTCTTTTAGAATTCTTTCAAGATGAGAATTCTTTTTAGCTGATTCAATGATTTCTGGATTTATTGTTACAATGTGTGAACTTTTTGAACCGTCAAGTAAAGTTTTTGCGTATTTAAAAGCATCTTCTGTACTAAAGGTATCTATTGGAAAGTTCAATAAATTTACTGTTTTACGTTCCATATAATATATTATATATTAAAAAAACTTGAAATAAAGGAAATTTTAAGATAATATAATTTCGTCGAAATAAGGAGATAAGATTATGAGAAAATTATTAGTAGCAGTATGTTTAGTTTCTATGGTATTTGCTACAACAGCTATCGCAGCAGAAACTTATACAGAAAAATTTGTTCAAAGCAAAACTCAAAAAATTGTAGATGCTGAAAAGAAAGCAAGAGCACAACAAGCAGAAAATGAAAAGAAAGCAAAAGCAGCAAGAGAAGCACAAGCAAAAAAACAAGCAGAAGCAAAAGCAAAAGTTGAAGCTGAAAAAGCAAGACTAAAAAAAGAACAACAAGCTCGAGAAGATAAAATCAAAGCTGAAAAAGCAAAAGCTAAAGCAAAAGTTGAAGCTCAAAAGAAAAAAGACCAAGAAAGAAAAAAAGCAGCCCAAAAGAAAATTCAACAAAAGAAAGATGCTTTAAAAACTTTAACTACTTGGTAGCGCGAAGCGAGCAGAGGCTGGAGAGCTTTTGCGAAAGTGATGAAATCACGATAGCAAAACTCGGAATTGCCGTTTAACGCGAGCGAGCAAGACAGCGAGCAGAGGCTAGAAAACTTCATATTTTGAAGTTACAAATATTTAAGAGGGGCGACATCTTAGATGTCGCCCCTCTTTTATTGCAAAAAGAATGAATTATTTAGATTACTCTTCGCAACCAAAAGCAACTGTGATATGTTCTTTTGGATTTACAGAAGAGATTTTGTAACCGTTAGGGTCAACTAGGTAAGCAAATTCATCACCTGTTGATTGGAATAAGCCCATAGTACCAGAAACGGCTGTTCTCGTAATATCTATCGGAGCTTTAACTGTTTCAACAACAGAATCTGCTAAACTTCTACCTGCTGCAGGAAGTTGTGCTTGTAGAGTTTCACCGAAGGCTGTACCAACACCACCAGTTACGTTTTCAACAGCGTTACCCAAGTTAGCGATTGCGCCACCTACTGTTCTACCTGCGATACCAACTAATGAACCTGTCCATGTGAATGGCATTGTTATTAATCTTGATACAGGGTTAGGTGTATTTTGTTTAGTGATTTGTGCTGTTAGAATTTGTTGTGGTAATTCTGCTTTGCAATCACCGTTTTGAATTTCTGTAAATGCTAATTTTAATGCACCTTTTTGTGAACCTGATGGTCTAATTACTTCGATAACTTTACCACTTACGTAAGAACCTGCAGGGAAAGTTGTACCATTGATAGTAATGCTTTCAAGAGATTTCGCTGTAAAGTGCTGACCTACGTTAGCATTTTTAGCGTTAACTTGATCTCTAAATTCCATTTTTAATGTTGGAACTTGAATCATTTCTGAGTCTTCAACATAAGCTTGACGGTTGTCATCTAGTGGGCAACTTGCGTTAGCTGTTTGAGGATTTTTGTCGTAACCTGCTGCTACACGTACTGGTTGTAACATTGAAGCAACTTCTGCTCTCGATGCTTTTTTATCAGGGTTGATTTTTGATTGGTTAGGTGAATTTTCTAATGCACCCATTTGGATTGATTGAGCAATTGGAATTTGTGCCCATTCAGGAATTGTGTTAGCATCTGAGTATTTTGATAAAATTTCGTCTGCTTTACATTTGTCCATGTTGCAATCTTTTGAAGCTTTTGATAATGCAACTAAAGCTTCTGCTCTTGTTACAGAGTTATGTGGTTTAAATGTGCCATTTGGATAGCCTGACATCAAGTCTTCATCAACAGCTTTTGCAATCAAAGGATTAGCCCAGTTTCCTGCAGGAACATCAGAGAATAAACATTTTGTAGGTAAACCACAAGTGTTCATATTCATACCTTTAACTAACATTGTTGCAAACTCTGCTCTTGATACGTTTCTTGATGGTTTAAACATACCGTCAGGGTAGCCTACGACAACATCGTTTCTTGCTAATTTATTGATATCACATGCTGCCCAGTAGTTGTCTGATACGTCAGGGAACATTTTTACTAAATCTGCTGCTGCACCAGTTAAACCTGATGTTTTAGAATTTATTTCAAATGGAAGATAACTTTTCTTCATTACGTCCATTGAATTTTCAGTATTAATATCAATTGGGCAACCACAATTTTGTTTTTTCTCTTGCTTTAAGCAAGTATCTCCAATTACAGGAATGTCGCAAGCTGCACCTGTCATGCTTGTATTGTTAATTGTAGTTCCTGCTGTTTTGTCTAAAGCGTTGTTTGAAAGTACACTACCTTCTGTTAGGGTAATACCGTTACCTAATTCGCCTACGTAGTTGTTTGTACCATAAACAGCATTAGGGTAAGCGTACGCTTGATGCATTTCTTGTCTTGTTGCTGTTGCAGGTTGATTACAGCTTGCGCAAGTTGGTTGTGCTGGTAAATCACATTTACTTTCTTTTGCTTCACAAGGTTCGCATGGGTCAACTTGTTGTTCCATTTGACATGGGCATGCTCCACCTGTTACCTCTTCTGGGGCAGTTTTATTGCATCCACAGTCTGCCATTGCACTACTAAATGTGCAAGTTGCAACTCCTAATGCAATAGCTGCTGCTACTGTTAGTTTTTTTATCTTCATTTTTAACCTCCTTATTTGTGAGTTTCAATCTCTTACTAAAAGTTCTCTTTTTTGAACTCTTTATGATTATTATTCTTTTATGATTTATAAACATTGACTAAATTAACTATTCAACTAGGTGATTTCTCATTAACCGAAAAGAGTATATTAAAATTTTTTATATCTTTTTAAAAATTTTTTATTCATTACGTTATTTTGTAGTAAAATTTATATAGAAAAGAGGAAATGTATGAAATTAGGTATGCCGAAAGCAATGTCTTATTATTACTATTATCCATTCTTATATGGATTTTTTAAGGCATTAGGAGTAGAAATTATTTTATCAGATAACACGACTAAAAAAACTTTAGCAGAGGGTGCGAGCAGAGTTGTTACAGAAACATGTCTGCCTGTAAAAGTATTTGTTGGTCATGTTTTAAATTTAATAGAAAAAGGCGTTGATAAGATTTTTGTTCCTTCTTATCAATCAATTGCACCAAAAATTTATAACTGTTCTAAAATCAGAGGACTTCCTGATTTGATTAGAAATGTTGTAAAAGAAAAATTTACTCTTGTCGAACCAACTCTTGATAAATCGGCTAAAAACCAAGGTTTGAAAGAATTTTTAGTTGAATGTGCAAGCTATTTTAATATTACAGATATGAATTTAATTAAAGAGGCTGAAAAAGCTGGTTGGAAGGTTTGGAACAATTTCAACGTTATGCTTAAATCAGGCATTCAATATGCAAAGGCATTAGATTATGCAATTCAAGGTAAGGTTTGCGTTGCAGAAGAGGATAAAAAAGATTATCCAATCACAATAGCTTTGGTTTCTCATGCGTATAACATTTATGACGAACGTACATCTATGAAAATCTTTGAAAAACTTGATAAGATGAATGTTAGAGTTTGCACTGCATTGCAACTTTCTCAAGAACATTTAGTTGATGGTATTTCAGCATTAGGTCAAAGTTATTACTGGGCAAACGAAACTGAAATGACAGGTTGTGCAGGTCATTATATGAAAGATAGTAAGGTTGATGGTATGATTACACTTACTGCTTTTGGTTGTGGACCTGATTCTTTGATGCTTGAAAGAATTACAAGAAAAGCTAAAGAATATGCAATGCCTTTGTTGAATTTAACAATTGATGAACATACAGGTGAGGCTGGTTTTGTTACTCGTCTGGAAGCTTTCGTTGATATGTTATTCAGAAAACAAAGAGCTACAGAAATGCAAAAAGTTTAAAATTTTTTTTAGAGCGAAAGTTTTACTTTCGCTCTTTTAATATAATCCTAAAAATTATCCGACTGGGGTTTAGTTTTTAGTAAAAATTGTTGTAAACTGGGGTTATTAAATTTAAGGAGAAATGTTTATGAAAAAAAATCTATTAATAATTGCAGTTATTTTTATTTTACCAATGATAACTTATTTTATACTTTCAAGTGAAGGTACAAAAGCTGAACAAAAGGTTTCTGTTCCTGTTGATACTCCAGTTATTGTAAAATTTTCATCTCCACTATGTCGAGATTGTAAGATTTTGGCAAAAAATTTGGAAATAGTTTATCCAAAATATAAGGATAAAATTGTTATGCAAAATGTTTCTGTAGAACAAACTGACGCTGATACTCAAAATATGATTAAAAAATATCATGTAAAATTAGTTCCAACTCTTATTTATATAAGTGATAATGGTAGCGTTTTGAAAAGAACAGAAGGTTCTTTAAGTTGTGAACAGTTAGAAAAAAATATGAAGGCTTTGATTGATGGAACATTACGTTAATTTATTTTCAAATGGGGCAAGTAGCCCGATATTACTTTTAATATCTTTTTTAGGTGGCGTTGTAGCATCACTTTCGCCTTGCTCTATCGCAATTATCCCATTGATAATGGGATATGTTCTTGGTTTTTCAAATCAAGGTGTTGGTAAAACCTTTTTACAACTTTTGTTCTTTGTATTAGGTTCATCAGTTGTATTTTCAATAATTGGTATAATTTGTGCATTAACAGGTAAAGTATTTATCTCAATTGGTGGTGCTTACTTTATGCTATTTATTGCATCTTTTGTAATGGTAATGGGGTTAAAGTTGTTAAATGTTTTGGATTTTGAATTTCCAGTTTTTATAAAACAAATTCCAAAAAATGAAGGCAATAATTTGTTGTTGTACCCATTTATTGTTGGTGCGTTTTTTGCTCTTGCTGGAACTCCTTGTTCTACACCAATTTTAATGGCAATAATGAGTTTTGCTGCTCTTGCTAATAAAATCTTTTTAGCAGTTTTAATGTTATTTTTATTTGCAGTTGGTCAAAGCTTAATTATCGTACTTGTTGGAGTAGGATTATCAAAAGTTAAATCTATGAAAGCTTTAAATAACTTTTCTGAAATGCTACTAAAATTAAGTGGTGTATTGCTTATTTTAGCTTCTATTTATATTTTCTATAAGATTTTTGCTCCATATATTGTAAATTAACTATATATGTTATAAAATTAACAATATAGAGAATTGGAGTATATTATGAAAGTTATTGAAGGACAATTAACCACAAATAATGAACATTTTTGTATTGTTATATCAAGATTTAATGAATTTATAGGTTCAAAACTATTGTCAGGTGCTATTGACGAGCTTAAACGTCATGGCGTTAATGAAGAAAATATTGACGTAGTTTGGACTCCAGGGGCATTTGAAATTCCTCTTGTTGCAAAAAGATGTGCAAAATCAGGCAAATATAATGCAATTATTACTTTAGGAGCAATTATTAAAGGTTCTACATCACATTATGATTATGTCTGTGCAGAATTATCAAAAGGTATTGCACAAGTCGGCTTAGAAACAGAAGTTCCAGTATTGTTCGGCGTATTAACAACTGAAAATATTGAACAAGCTATTGAAAGAGCTGGCACAAAAGCTGGAAACAAAGGTTCTGACGCAGCTAAAGCTGCTATTGAAATGGCAAACTTATTGAAAGAGATTTAGTAAATGAGCGAAATTATAACAGAATATTTAAACGAAAATACTAAAGATATCGACATTATTTCTACTGTTGATATGGTTAGAAAAATGAACGAAGAAGATAAATTAGTTGCTTTAGCTGTTGAAAGTGAAGCAGAACATATTGCTGAAGCTATCGATATTATTGCAAGCAAGCTAAATAATGGCGGAAGACTAATTTATTTTGGTTGCGGAACATCTGGTCGCCTAGGTATTTTAGATGCAAGTGAATGTCCTCCAACTTTTAGCACTGACCCTTCTATGGTTCAAGGTATTATTGCTGGTGGTGAAAAAGCTTTTACTACTGCTGTTGAAGGCGCAGAAGATAATTTTGAACAAGGCAAAGAAG
>SAMEA104315433__coassemble_700_pt1 | contig 14751 bp, 12 predicted proteins | sample SAMEA104315433__metabat2_high_PE_030 | metagenome-assembled genome bin SAMEA104315433 (sample SAMEA104315433) | gut metagenome | biome: Monkey gut; feature: monkey-associated habitat; material: faeces | place: China | collected 2013 | reverse complement strand
TAATTTTAACGTGACCGTATTGACCTTTACCACCTGATTGTCTTTGGAATTTAGATTCTTGATCTGCATTACCTCTGATTGTTTCTCTGTAAGCAACTTGTGGTTTACCAACATTAGCGTCTACGTGGAATTCTCTTAATAAACGGTCAACGATGATATCTAAGTGAAGTTCACCCATACCAGAGATGATTGTTTGACCTGTTTCTTGGTCAGTTTTAACTTGGAATGATGGATCTTCTTCAGCAAGTTTTTGAAGAGCGATACCCATTTTATCTTGGTCAGCTTTTGTTTTTGGTTCAATAGCTACAGAAATAACTGGTGTTGGGAATACCATTTTTTCTAAGATGATAGGTGCTTTTTCGTCGCATAAAGTATCACCTGTAGTTGTTTCTTTTAAACCAACTGCTGCACAAATGTCTCCTGCGTAAATTTCTGGAATTTCGTTTCTTTGATCAGCGTACATTTGAACTAATCTTGAAATACGTTCTTTTTTACCAGTTGATGCATTTAATACATAAGAACCAGAAGCTAATTTACCAGAGTAAACACGCATGAATGTTAAACGACCTACGAATGGGTCAGTCATAACTTTGAATGCTAATGCTGCAAATGGTTCATCTTCTGATGAAGCTCTTGTTGTTTTTGTACCATCTTCTAATTCACCTTCGATAGCTTTTACATCGATTGGTGATGGTAAGTAATCAACAACTGCGTCTAATAACATTTGAACACCTTTATTCTTGAATGCTGTACCACAGCACATTGGAACGATTTGGTTGTTACATACTGCTTTTCTTAAAACAGCTTTTAATTCAGCAACTGTGATAGATTCAGGATCTTCACAATATTTTTCCATCAATGTATCATCTTCTGATGCAATAGCTTCAACCAATTCTTCTCTGTATTGGTGAGCTTTATCTTTTAATTCTTGAGGAATTTCATCGCAAGTATCAACGTCAAATATATCTACTTGTTTACCTAAATCATCTCTGTAGATTTCAGCTTTCATTTCGATTAAGTCAATAATACCTCTCATTTGGTCTTCAGCACCAATTGGTAATTGAATTGCATAAGCGTTAGCTCTTAATCTATTTCTAATTTGGTCTAATACACGGTAGAAATCAGCACCTGTTCTATCCATTTTGTTAACGAATACTAAACGAGGTACTTCATATCTGTTAGCTTGTCTCCAAACTGTTTCTGATTGAGATTGAACACCACCTACTGCACAGAATACAGCAACTTCACCGTCTAATACACGAAGTGAACGTTCTACTTCAACTGTGAAGTCAACGTGGCCCGGTGTGTCGATAATATTTAATTGGTAACCTTTCCAATATGCAGTTACAGCTGCTGATTGAATTGTGATACCTCTTTCTCTTTCTTGATCCATGAAGTCTGTTACAGCTGCGCCATCGTGAACTTCACCGATTTTGTGAGTTTTACCTGTGTAGAACAAGATACGTTCTGTTGTTGTAGTTTTACCAGCATCAATGTGAGCGGCAATACCAATGTTTCTTGTTTTTTCTAATGGTGTTTTTCTTGCCATTTCCTTAATTCCTTTTCTTTTCTATATGTGTAACTATTACTTTTGCTATTTTTAGCTATGTAAATTATTCTATAAAAATACTTCAATTTCAAGCACTAATTTATTTCAAATATTTATGATAAAATATTTTTGAAAAAAGGGAGAAATTAGTAATGTTAGATAATTTAGAAAAAATAACAGATTTTAAATTTGGAGAAAATTCACATCAAGGTGCAAGTCTTTATAAATCAGATGCAATGATTGATTACGAAGTTGTAAATGGTGGCGAATTATCTTACAAAAATATATTAGATATGACAACATTAATTCAAATTTTAAGTGAATTTTATGATGTGAACGCAACAATTATGGTCAAAAATGCTATGCCTTGTGGCGCAGCATTAGGAACAAGCTTGACTGATGCTTTTAATAAAGCTTTTGACTGTAATCCTGTTAGCGTTTTGGGTTCTTGTATTGGTTTTTCAAAAATCCTTGATACAGAAACTGCAAAAAAAATTCATCTATCAGATTTTGAACTTGTTATGGCTATCGGATATGACAAAGAAGCTTTAGAAATTCTAAAGAAAAAGCCTGAAATGAAAGTTATAAAAATAAATACACCTCTTGAAGAAGTTAAAATCTCTGTAAGAGAAGAAGTAAAAATAACACCTTTTGGTATTCTTTTACAAGATGCAGATAGAGGCGATTTTAATAAAGATACATTTAAAGTTGTTACTAAAAGAAAACCTACATCGGAAGAAATTGAAGATGCAATTTTTGCATTCAAAATTGCAAAGCATTCAAAATCAAAAGCTGTTGTTATTGCAAAAAACTTTAAAATGTTATCAATCGCACAAGGTCAAACAAGTTTTGCAGACGCTTGCGACTGGGTAATGACTTATGCTTGTGATGATACAAAAGGTTCTGTAATGGCTTATGACGGAATTATTGATACAGTAGACGGTATTCACGTTGCAACAACTGGCAGAGTTGCACTTGTTATTCAAGCTGGTAGCTCTTATAACGAAAAAGAAGTTATAAAAACTTGTGACAAATACGAAATCGGAATGATTACAACAGGTATAACACACCACAAAAATTAGGAAAAAATATTAATGGGAAATTTTGTAGATAAAATCAAAGAAAACAAAACGATTGGTTGGCTTTCAGCAGCGCATTTCACAACGGATACATATTCTGGATTTTTAAATCCAATTATGCCATTTATCGCTGCAAACCTTGGTATTTCAATGGGTGTAGCTGCTCTTGTAATGAGTATTTCACAATTAATTTCACAATTAATTCAACCTATTTTTGGATTTTTTGCTGATAGCTTTTTCAAAAGATTATTTATCTTTTGGGGTTTATTATTAGCTTCTGTATTTTTCCCACTTACAGCTTGCGCTCCAAATCTTGCAATACTAGTAATCTTTATCGTTTTGGGTAGCTTGGGCGTAAGTATTTTTCACCCCCAAAGTATTGGTTTTGTAATTAGATTTACAAAAGATGATTTCACAAGAAATATGGGATTTTTCTTAAGTATGGGTTCAATTGGATACTCTTTTGGACCTGCAATATCTGCTGCCGTTATGGAATTTTTAGGACTTAAGGCAATGCCAGTAACTTCAATTGTTGGTATTTTACTTGTAATGATGATGTTTGCCTGTGTTCCAAAAATTTCTAACATAGATAAACAACCTGAAAAGAAAAATATCGTTGAAGTATTCAAAGCTATTTTGACTAACAAACAAATTTTGATATTAATTTTAGTCGCAATAATGAAAGCTATTATTTCTAGCAGTTGCGCAATTCTTTTACCATTCTTCTGGAAGGATTCAGGATATAGCCCTGTATATATTGGTATGGCTCTATTCTGGTTTATGCTTGCAGGAGGTTTTGGTTCATTATTGAGTCCTAAATTTGAAAAATTAATCGGCACAAGAAATATTATTTATTTATCAATGTTGGCAATGCCAGTTATGATGTTTATTTTCGTGTACGCAACTCCAAGAATACCTATTTTAGCATTAGTTGACTTTGTGCTAATGGCATTTGTATTAATGCTTGCAACACCAATCACAATGGTGCTTGCGCAAAAAGAATTACCACAATACAAAAGTATTATCGGTGGATTTTTAAACGGTTTTTGCTGGGGTATTGTTGGTGGAATTCTAAGTGGATTAGGATTTGTTGCACAAAAATTTGGAGTACTTCAAATCCTACTTATCGCAAGCATATTACCTGCATTGAGCGTATATTTTGTTAAAGATTTAAAAATAGAAGAATAATATCATACAATTATTGTATATATTTTAGGAATTAAAAATGTATAATGAACTCATTAGTTCATTGAGAATTTAATGCAACAAGTGGACACCACTCATTTCTTTAACCGACGTCACTTACGTCAAGAAAGGGGTGATGCTTATGGCAAATTTCAAGACGCTGGCCGTTATATTTTATATAATAGCACTTCTTTTCAAAAAAGAGAAACTAGCGCTTTTGATTGGCGTCGTAGCACTAGTTTCATTTTAATAATGTAAACAAAGTGGTGTAAAATTTTAGCTTTCGCTAATTGCCACTTGTTGTGTTTATATTATAACGTATTTTTTAATGTTGCGCAAGCCTGTATTACTCAAGGAAATTAATTTTTCCTTTTGTACGTTTTTCAATTTCTAAAATTAATGTAGATAAGGGTATTTCTAGAGCTTCACAAATTCTCCAAAGTGTTGAAATTTGAATATCTTTTACACCTTTTTCAACTTGCGACCATATTGATTTTGACAAATTTATTTCATTGGAAATCAAACTTATAGACTTTTTCTCCTTTAGTCTATATTCTTTAATAATCTCTGCTATTGTTTTTTGAAGAATAATTTTACTTTCTTGCATATAAAATATTATCGTGCTAATATTAGAACAGTTGTTCTAATACAAGAACCGAGTAAAAAATAAATATTGAAGATATTTTAGCTGATACAGAAATGTATTTTTCACAAATAATACATTTGATAGATTTAATGCTAAACCAAAATAATTTAGATAGCGAAAACATACTTACACTAAGAGATTTAGCAGAATCAGGAAAAAATAAAATTAATAAACTTAACTAATTTGTTAAAACTTGCAAAATGCCATATAATCGTTTTATGACTAAAGCAAGACAAACACAAGTAAGCACATTTAGAGATGCGTGGGTTGAGGTAAATTTAGATTACCTAACTCAAAATATAAAGAAATTTACAGAATATTTACCAAAAGATAAAAAACTTTTGGCAGTAGTAAAAGCTGATGCCTACGGACACGGTGTATCAATGATGTTACCAACAATTTTATCTTGTAACATTGATATGCTTGGCGTAGCATCAATTGATGAAGCTTTAGATTTAAGAACAGCAGGCGCAGAATGTGACATTCTCGTTCTAGGTGCACCTCCTGTTTGGGCTTTTGAAAGTGCTATTCAAAACAATATTTCTATTTCAATATTTAACGATGAACATCTTGAGGCTGCTAAACAAATTTATAAAAGAACAGGAATTCCAATTAAAGCACATGTAAAAGTTGATACTGGTATGAACAGAATTGGTATCAGAGCAGAAGAAGCCGTTGAATTTATAAAAAAAGTTCAAAAATTAGATTATATTAACTTACAAGGTATTTTCTCACATTTAGCAAACAGCGATAACGAAGAAAGAACAAAAGCTCAACTTGACAAATGGGAAAACATTTTAGCAAACGTCAATACAAATGGTTTGCTAACTCATATTTTCAGCTGTATTGGAGCCTTGTCATACAATTGCACATGCAACATGATTAGACTTGGTGGAATGATTTACGGTTTAGACTCACCATTTCCAAAATCTAAAAAAAGCCCGTTTGAAGTTAAACAGATATTAGGTTTAAAAGCAAGAATATCAAACCTTCACAAAGTCAAAAAAGGTGAGGGCGTAAGTTATTCTTACAATTTTATTGCAGATAGAGATATGACAGCAGCAACAATTCCAATAGGATATGCAGACGGAATTGATAGACGACTTTCAGGTAAAATCTATGGCTATATAGGAGATAAAAAAGTTCGTCAAATCGGTAACATCACAATGGATCAAATGATGTTTGATGTAACAGATGTAGAAACAGAAGTTGGCGAAATCATAACACTTTTAGACGACAGAATAAAAGTTGACGAATGGGCAAATATACTTGGCACAATCAACTACGAATTAACTTGTAGGCTAAAAGTAAGACTACCTCGAATTTATACAAGATAGGAGAAAAAATGGAAAAACAAGCATTTGACTACGGTATAATCGGCTCAGGCCCTGCAGGAAATACTGCAGCTTTTATTGCAGCCAAACAAGGTTTTTCAGTTGTACTATTTGAAAAAGATGAACTTGGTGGAGTTTGTTTGAATAGAGGTTGTATTCCAACAAAAACTATTCTTCATACGGTAGAACTTTATCATGATGCTAAAAATGCTGAAAATATTGGCATTGAAACAAACGATATAAAATTAAATATCTCAAAAGTAATGGAGAGAAAAGATAAAGTTATTGAAACCTTAAGACGAGGAATTGAACAAGGTATAAAAACTAGCAAAATTACTTATGTACCTGCAGAAGCAAAAGTTGTTGACTCAAACACAATTGAAGCAGCAGGAACAGAATATAAATGTACAAAAATAATTTGTGCGACAGGCTCAACTCCAAAAGAATTAAAAGGTCTTGAATTTGACCACAAATTTATTGTTGATTCAGATGATTTATTCAAATTAACAGAAATTCCTAAAAACGTTGCTATTATTGGCGCAGGTGCTGAAGGCATTGAATGGGCAAGAATTTTCAAATGTATGGATGCAGAAGTTACATTAATCGAAAAATCACCTAGATTACTCCCTCCTGCTGATACAGAAGTATCTAAAAGATTAGAAAGAATCTTCAAACAACAAGGAATAAAATTTTACACTTCAACAACCGTTGAAGAAATAAAAGATAAGCAATTAAAATTATCCAACGGAGAAATTATAAACCCTGACTATGTTTTAGTTGCCGTTGGAAGAAATGTGACAAGATTTAATACAGACGCAAAAGTTACATATTTAGGAGATGCTTACGGCTCTGTAATGTTAGCGACATTTGCAATGTATCAGGCTCGAGCACTTTTATCAGACATCGTATTTGATAACGTTTTTATACCAAGCGTAGTTTTTGGAACACCTGAAATTGCTTGGATTGGAGCTAATGAACAAGATTTACCAAATGGAAGCTATGAAAAAGTAGTTTATCCACTAACAGCCCTTGGAAAAGCATATTGTGACAATGCAACAGATGGGTTTATTAAAATTTTAACTTACCAAGATTACATAATTGGCGCACACATAATTGGTAAAGAAGCTTCAGCATTAATTCACGAATTTGCTATTGCAATGCAAAATAATATTAAAGTTTCTGATATGAAAAAGGTTTGCTTTGCACACCCAACTTATTCAGAAGCAGTTTATGAAAGTATTTTAAGACTATAATGAAAAGACTTCCAGATTATTTAAAAAGACCAATAATTAATACAGAAACAACAAAAACAGTAAGAAATATTTTAAAAAATCACTGTTTAAATACTGTTTGTGAAAACGCACGTTGTCCAAATAAAAACGAATGTTACACAAAACATACAGCGACATTTTTAATTATGGGTAATGTCTGTACAAGAAATTGTAGATATTGCAATATTTCTGGTGGAATTCCAGAGGAATTAAACGAAAACGAACCTAAAGAGGTTGCAAATGCAATAAAAGAACTTGGTCTAAAATATGCAGTAATAACCTCTGTTACACGTGATGATATTCCTGATGGTGGGGCAGACCACTTTGCAAAAACTATTGAAGAAATAAAAAAAATTTCCCCAAACACAAAAATTGAGATTTTAACTCCAGATTTTAATGGTGACAAAAATTCGCTTGATATAATTATTAAAGCCATGCCAGAAGTTTTCAATCATAATATTGAAACAACAAAACAAGTATTTAAAAAAGCTCGACCAAAAGGAAACTATCAAACTTCTTTAGAAGTTTTAAAATACGTTAAGGATAATAGCAACATAAAAACCAAATCAGGTCTTATGGTTGGACTTGGCGAAACTCTTGAAGAAATTGAAGAAACATTTGAAGACTTAAAAAATGTCGGATGTGATATATTAACAGTGGGGCAATATATTCAACCATCTAAAAAACATTTAGAAGTAGAAAAATATTATACTTTAGAAGAATTTGAGAAAATTAAAGACCTTGCCAAAAAAGTTGGCTTTAAAAATTTTCAAATTGGACCACTTGTAAGAAGTTCTTATATGGCAAAAGATTTAATTTAAGAAAAAGGAAAGAGGTTATTAAAATGAAACAAATTATTATTATCGCTATCGTAGCAGTCGCAGGCTATTTTATGTATGCAAATTGGGACAAAATCAATACAACTTTTACTGGTGGCGTTCAAAATGAAAGAACAATTAAAACTATTCAAGCCGTTAACCAAGGTAGAAACAACTTAAATGGCGAAGCACAAGAAGTTTTAGATAATAACGGTGGATACTAATAATTTAAAGTATTTACGATAAAAAAAGATATGCTTTCAAAAGCATATCTTTTTTGTTTGTTAGTTTTGTTAGGAAGGAATAAGGGTTTTGGGTAAAATCTTTTTTAATTTGCTTGAAAGTTTTGAGTTTAGTTAGGATTGAGTATAGGATAGGATTTGGGTTGTAGGATAGGGAAGGAAGGATAGGATTTGGGTATCCCAGACATTACTCTAACTTATTGCAAATTTAAACTATGCATTAACCGAATACGTTGAATGATTTTTCTACGTTATCGCCAATTAATGTCTTAATTGCGTCGTATTCAGTCTTAATAGCATCGTGCTCTGTATTAACTTCAGTTAATTCCATATCGTAAACTTTTTCTTGAGCAGATATTCTATCAGTTTCAGTATTGTATAAACCTTGTTGAATAGTTAAATATTCATTAGCTGTACTGAATGTACCTGTTGCACCAATTTGAGCTGCAACTGCATTAACTAATTCATTAGCAGGTGTTCCTGTGTCAGTCATAGAGAATGAACCGTCTTTGTTAATTGTGAAACATCCATTAGGATATTTTTCTGCCATCATTTGTGCAGAATTCAATTTTGAATAATTTGCTAATGCATTTGAATAATTTGTAGCTGTTGTAGATGATGTTTGTGATAATCTCATCTTGATTGCTGAAATTTGTTGTGCCTTTAACTCTAGGTCATTTTGTCTAGCAGTCAAAGTCATAAGACGTGCTTGGTTTGCTGCGATACCCATTTTGTGTACTCCTTTTTCCTATACTTTTTGTTTTGTTTACCCTAACAAACTACTTATCGACACATTTGATTTTAAACTTTAGGCTCAAATCTCATGTTCATCATGGTTTTAGGGGTATTAATTAGCTAAACTTCAATAAAATCAACAATTTCAAGGATTGAATTCCTTGTTTACAATTCTTAATATTATTAACTTTTGTAACATTAGATATGATTTTTTAAAATATTTCATTATTCATTTAAATAGAGGATATTTAGATAAAACATTAAATAAAAGGATTTTTAGACCGTAAAAAGAAATACAAAGGTGGTAAAAATATGTTCAATTCTCAAATACAGCTAAGTACAGGTATTAGCAAATCAATGTTTTCACAAAACATCGGAGAATTTTCTATTCCTAAGACTAATACGCTTGAGAGCGTTGACAAACCACAATTCAAAGATTTTTTAACTGATGTATCAAATAATTTAAATGAACAAATGAACGCACCAGACAAACTGTTAAGTGACTTAGTAGCAGGAAGAAACGGTGTTGATGTACACGACGTAATGACAGCAATGTCACAAGCAGAATTGAGTGTATCAATTGCAACTACTGCTGTGACAAAAGTCATTCAAGCGTATGATAAAATTTCACAAATTCAAGTATAGAATATAAATATATAAAAATAATAAAATCGAATAAATTATTGAGAGAAATCAGCAGGGGATTATGGATTTTAACAAAATTTTAACGAACAAACCTTTACTTTACGGAATTATAGGCGCAGTAGTGCTTGTATTAACGTTGGCTTTGACTATCGGAATTGTTTCTTCAGCAAACAGCAATTCTGGTGGAGCTAAACCAGTAGAGGAAAAAGTTATAAAAGAAGATTTAGACTTATTAACAACAGATAATTTGGGTAAAGCTATCGAAATTCAAGCATTATTAGCGAGAGAAGGCATTAATGCAAAAAGAAAAATTGATGGTACAAAATCAACTATTTATTTAGATAACTATACTCAAACACAACGTGACAGAGCACTTTTAGCTATTGTTAAAAGTGGTTTAATGGATCAAAACGTTGGTTTGGAAATCTTTGACAAAGGTGATTTCACATCAACAAAAGAAGATAAAAGAATTAGATTATCAAGAGCAATCAACGGTGAGTTATCAAGATTAATCAGAAAAATTCCACCTATTGAAAATGCTTCCGTATTTATTTCTATTCCTGAACAAACAATGTTTGCAAATATGCAAAAACCAATTACTGCGACAGTACAAATTACAATTCCTTCAGGTACAAAACTTGACCATATCAAGGTAAAAGCTATTTCAAACTTGCTTTTAGGAAGTGTTGCAGGATTAACAGCAGATAATATCTCAATCACAGATACAAACGGTAACGTATATACAAGCATTATGAACGCAGAAGACGAAATGTTAGAGCGTCTTGAAGAAAATGACAAATATATGCAACAAAAAGTAAACGCTCAGTTGGATAGATTAATCGGTAAAGGAAACTATGTTGCAACAGTAAGTACATTCTTACGTCAAGCTCCTGCCGAAAAATATTCAATCACATACAATCCAAACCAAAAAGCTGCAATTACAGAACAAGTATTTTCAGAAGGTTTGGGCGACCGTTCACAAGGTTCTGCATCAGGACCTGCAGGCCCAGTAAGCGTATATTTACCAAACAATATTCCTGCAGGGGTTATGGGTTCAGAAGGTAATTCTTCTCAAAACAGAAACTATGCTCGTACAGCTGCAGAAAGACAATACGGTGTAAGTAAAACACAAGTAAACGAATATATGAAACCTGGTTTGATAGAAGAAATTTCTATTGCAGTTACATTAGAAAAAGCTTCTGTACCTACAGATACAACAGTTGAAGAATTAAAAGAATTAATCGCAAGTGCTGCAAGTCCAAAAGTAAAACCAGAAAGTGTAACCATTGCGTTCTCAGATTCAACAGAACCATACTTAGCAACAGATAGACCTGTAAACTTACCAAAACCTGACGAAACAGGTAACCCATGGTGGATTACAATAGTTCTAGTAATAGGTGGTTTAATCGGTGGTTTCTTCTTTGTACACGGAAAAATGAAGAAAGCACAAGAAGCACAAGCTAGAGAAATGGAAATGTTGAAAAACAGAACTGAAACTCAAGACAAACAACTACAAGATGTAAGCTTGAAAGCATCTGAATTAATAGAAAGACAAACACAACTTGCACAGGGCTTGTTGGAACAACAACAAAAAGAATATATTCCAGCACCACCACCTTATGCAATGACAGACGCAATCAATGAATTACGTTCTGATTTAGAAGCTATTGATGATAGTGAAGCAGGCGAAAAAATCAAAAGTTGGATAGAACAAAGATAAAAGAAGATAAAAAGCGTTGATGGTTGTGAATAAGCCATCAACGCATATAAATAAAATGTAGTAGGTAGTGAATTAATGGCAATAGAAGGATTTGATTACAAAGAGTTTTCTCAAATGTTGGCAGGACAAGCAAAAGAACTTGTTCCAGCTGAATTTGACGATTTCCAAAAAAACTATATCGTTCAAACTTTGTTAAACTTCTCAATGCTTGCAGGGGAAGCAATTGCTAACGATCCATCTATGGGTTTCAACGCTGATCAGGCAATATTACTTACTCAAATCATTGCTGAATGGTCATTCCACAAATCAGTAGACTTGATTCGTTCAGGTATTGAACCACAATATTGGGATGGTGTACTTCAAAAAGTAGCTTTCACAATATTTGAAATCGGAAAACAAACAATCCAAAACAATATTCCACAAGACCAAATGCTTGCATTGATTGAACACCACGTAAAACAAGCTTTTGACGGTGCAATTGATGAATTATCACAAAAAGGTGTAATTGATGAAGCATTAAAAGAAAACGCTCAAAATCAATCAAACATTGATGCAATGGTTCAAGAGGAAGAACACGCCCAACAAGAGCAACAAGCTCAAGAGGCACAGCAAGCGCAACAAGAAGCACAAATGCAAGGACAAGTTCCACCTCAACAAGGTCAACCTATGCCAAATCAAGCTCCACCACAACAAGGTGGTGTTCCTGCAGGTCAAAACAAGATATTAAAACTTGCATCTGTTGCATTAATCTTAAAAACTTTATCTCAAGAAAAAGTTCACGCTATATTGAACAAGTTTAACCCAGATGATGCGCAACTTGTTATTCAATATATGCAAATGAACGATTTGGAAACAAGATTAGATCCAAATGTTTCAATACAATATTTAAAAGAAATAAAAACACAATTACCAGAACCAAAACAACTAAGTCCGTCAAAGATTACGGAAAGAATACAAAAAGCTATAAAAGGTTGCGAAAACCCACAAAAATTACAAGAGGTTCTAAAGAAAGAACGTCCAATGGTGCGCAAATTCATTCAATGTGCATACGAAGGGGAGTTCTACGAAATTCCAATCAGAATTGCAAATATTGTTGCCCAACACGTTGAAAGTAGTGTATAATATAACTACTTATGATCATAAAAAAACAAGCACGAAAAAAGGAAATTGTACAAGAAGTACAAGAACCTGTTTCGGAAGAAAATGTCGTAGTTGTAGAGGAAGTTCAACAACAACCTATACAAGAACCTAAAATTGAAGCTTCTCCGTTGCCTTCGCAAGAGGAGCTTAAAAATGATGCCTTCGACATTGACAAGATTGATTTTACACAAAGACAAGAAAGACGCCGTGGAGATAGACGTCGAGGATATAGAAGAATTGATGATAGAAACCTTATCTCAAGAGCCCAAGAAGAAGCAGACCAAATCAAAGAATCTGCCGCAAAAGAAGGTTATAAAGCAGGATTAGAAGAAGCCAGAAATGATATCTTAGATTTGAGAGAGTCTATCGCCGATTTTATATCAGCAAAAAAAGAGGTTTTCGAATATATTGCGCCTGATATATTAGAAATATCGGTTGAAATTGCAAGAAAAATTATTAAAAAAGAATTAGAACAAGATCCACAAGCTATTATTACAATGATACTTGAGGTAATGGAGAACTTATCGAAAGATGAAACCAAAATCACAATAAGAGTAAATCCTATGCAAGCAGATCTTGTTAGAGAAGAATTGCCAAAGGCTTTATCAGCAAAAGGTACGGAAGCAAGGATAACAGTTACAGCTGATGACAGCGTAGAAACAGGAGGATGTGTATTTTTGACAAGCAACGGTATTATTGATGCTGGACTTGATACGCAACTCGAAATTCTTAAAGAAGCATTGAAAGGAATGTAATGGGAGCACCAGGCTCAAAGTCAATAAGTGAAGTATTTTTAGCAGGCTTCGTATTAATGTTAATACTTATCCTGTTAATTGAAATGCCGACTTGGGTTATCAACTTTTCAATCAGTTTCAATATGACAATTGGTATTGTACTTTTGATGATTGCCCTATACGTTCAAAAACCACTCGAATTAGCAGCATTCCCATCAATCATTTTGATTTGTACAATGTTCCGTCTGGTATTATCAATTGCGTCAACACGTCTTATTTTGGCAAAAGGTGACGCTGGTGAAGTTGTAACGGCATTCGGTCACTTCGTAACTGGTGGCAACATGGTTGTAGGTTTCGTAATTTTCTTAATCATTACGGTTGTACAATTTATGGTAATCACAAAGGGTGCTGAACGTATCGCCGAAGTATCTGCCAGATTCGCCTTAGATGCGATGCCTGGTAAACAAATGACAATCGACGCCGACTTTAACGCAGGTTTGATTTCTCCAGAAGAAGCAGTTAAACGTCGTGAGGACTTACAAAGAGAATCTAGTTTATTCGGTTCTATGGATGGTTCCATGAAGTTCGTAAAAGGGGATACAATCGCTGGTGTTATCATTACAATCATCAATATTGTTGGGGGGTTATGCGTTGGTTGTTTAATGAATAATATGCCAATTGCAGATGCTGTTTCAAAATACACTATCTTAACAATTGGTGACGGCTTGGCATCACAAGTACCTTCACTTTTAATGTCAATCTCAGCTGGTATCGTAATGACTCGTGCTTCTGCTACAAGTTCATCATTGGGTGCTGATTTAACAACACAATTAATGAGCAAACCTTACAGTTTATTCTTTGCAGCAGGGTTCTTATTCTTAATTACATTATCTTGTCCAGTAACAGGTTTACCGTGGTTTCCATTCCTGTTATTTACGATAATTCTTGTACTAGCAGGGTTCTCAGTACTTGTTAACGCAGACGTACAATCTCAATTGGGACAATTAGAAAGCGTTCGTCAAAACATGCAAGACCTTGTTAACCCTAACAGAATGTACGAAAGACTTGGTGTTGACGTACTTTCATTACAAGTTGGGGCAGGCTTACTTGTAATCGCCGACCCTGATCAGGAAGGTCAATTACTTGCTAAGATTGCAGCCTTAAGACAAAGAGTTACTGATGAATTAGGTTATATCTTACCAAACATCAGAATTATGGACTCATCTGCATTAGAAGCCAACGAATACTTAATTGCTATTCGTGGTAATACTGTTGCGACTGGTTTTGTATATCCAGGAAAATATATGGTTATTGCAGATCAATGGGATTCTGTTAAATCTTCTGTTCCTGATGACGCTATCGTTGGTGTTGATCCAACTTATCAAACACAAGCTTATTGGGTTTCTGAAGAAGACGCTAAATCAACTAAAGCTATTACAGCCGTTGACGCTACAGACGTTGTAGTTACTCACTTACAAGAAATTTCAAGAAAACACGTTGATGACGTAATGACAAAAACTGACGTATTAAAATTAATGGAATTAGTACGTTCACAAGACCCTACTCTTGTTAACGACTTGGTTCCAACAATTATTTCTACAAGTGATTTGAGAAAAATCTTTGTAAACTTGATTAGAGAAAAAGTTTCTATTA
>SAMEA104315433__coassemble_685_pt1 | contig 14949 bp, 9 predicted proteins | sample SAMEA104315433__metabat2_high_PE_030 | metagenome-assembled genome bin SAMEA104315433 (sample SAMEA104315433) | gut metagenome | biome: Monkey gut; feature: monkey-associated habitat; material: faeces | place: China | collected 2013 | reverse complement strand
GAACATAAGCAAGAAATAGGATCTGTTTGTTTCGCAAGTTTTATGCCTTTTCCTGCAACTTGAAGGAGTTTGTTATCTTTACTACCCTCTGCTAGTGTATCGCAAATACCTTTAGAGACTCTTCCTAATACGAAAGAGTCATCTCTTGAAAGTTTTTGTATGACTTTGGCTGTATAACCTATGGTCGATACGTGTCGTAGTATATTCCCCTTTTTAGCTTCCTTGACGGAATATCCAAGAGAATATAGTGATGCAATATAATTTGACATACTTTTCCTACTTGCTATTACACAAAGTCTATAAATATAATCAATCTAAAAAAATGCTAAATTTAAAAATTTTTCTTAATATTTTTAAACATTAATAATGGCAAAGCTTGTAATACTCGCAATATTTACATTCTTTTTGTTGTGAAAAAATATTTAATTTTAAACTTTTTTCAATATCTTTTAAAATTTTCAACAATTTTTCTTCGTATTCTTGTTTTAATTTGTCTGTAAATCTAATTTCTGTAGTTTTTTGGTTTTTTAAATCTATATATACAAAGTTCAAGCTACTATAATTCTTAATTAATTTATTAACCATCAATAAATATATAATCGTTTGATAATCATATTCTGGATTTTTGGGAATTTGCCCTGTTTTATAATCCAAAATATAATAATCTTTGTTATTTTTAACGAGCGCATCAAGTCTTCCACTTATCCAAAATTTATCAATTTTTGAAGTTAAGTTATATTCGCTTTCAAGATAGTCGTACTGAAATTGTTTTATATTTTTTAATGCATTCCAAAGAGTTTCTTCGTCTGGTGTTAAAGCTTTTTCTAATTTATCAATGTTATAGCTTTTAAGATAATAATTTGCAAGAGCGTGAATATTCTTACCTTGTTGCATTTTGGACGTATCAACAGGTATAGAAATTCCTTTTACGTATTTATATTCAAATTTTTTCTTGCATTGTTCAAATATTTTTAACATTGCAGGTGAATATGTTGTAAATTCCTTCATTAATTTATTACCTTTGTTTGTAAAAGCTCGTTGAAAATCATATTTTCTTCGATTTTTTCTTCTTTTCCATAATAATTTTTTTGTTTTTTTGAGCAAGTAAAATACAACTTTCTTTTTGCTCTTGTGATTGCAACATAAAGCAATCTTAGATTTTCTTCAAGTATTTCTTTCTTTAAATCAATTTCACTTTTTGCTTTATAGCTTGGGTTTAGCATTTTAACACTTTCTATAAAGGCTGACGAACCTTTTAGTTTCATAGAAGTTATATTTAAAGATAAGTTTTTTTCTGAAAATTCTGGAATAAATACGTAGTCAAATTCATCACCTTTTGACTTGTGCATAGTCATAATTTGAACTTTACCTTTTAAGTATTCGCTATCATTTTCGTCATTTTCACTAAAGAATTTAAAGCCACTAAGTGACGATTTTTTAGATAATTCTTCAAATTTATTTAAGACATTGTTAAAACCTTTATTAGCTACCATTAATCTTTTTATTAGTGTAGAAATTAGGTACACATTGGATTTTTCTATTTCTCCAGAAAAATAGTATTGTCCAATTTTTAAGCTTAATTCATCCATTGGTAATGTTGAAAAAGTTAGCCAGTAAGAAACATCCCAGTAGAATTTTGACAAATCAGGATTATCAATATCATCCGAATCTATTTCTATAAAAGGTATTTGGGAATTTTTTATTTCAAGTTGTAATCTTGGCTTGTAGTATCCATATTGCGCTAAAGTTTCGTAACTATTTGAAAGGACATTATTATCAAAAGGCTTTTCAATAATTTTTAGAATTGCAAAAATAACCTTAAAAATAACTTTTTGTTCTAAAGATTCGCTTCTTGAAATTGTTTTAAATCCTGCATCATCAATTCTTTTTAGCCATGAAGATACTTGATAATTGTTTCTTAAAAGAATTCCAATTGTGCTTTTAGGATTTTCTGCAAGAAGTGTTCTCATTTGTTTTAAAATATAATTTCTTTCAAAGTTTGCATCTGGAAGAATTAGTGAAGTTATAGTATTTGTAGAAACAGGGTTTCTGCCTTCAACTTCAACCATTTTTATATCGTAAAAAGCATTTTTCATTTCTTCATTTGTTGTGGCAAAATCAACTAGCTTGTTTGCAAGACTATAAATGCCTTTTGCACAACGTTGGGAGCAATTCATTTCGACTTTATTACAGTCTTTAATAAATTTTCTAAATCCTTCTACGTCTGCATTAGAAAAGGTCGTTGTTATAGATTGATTGATATCTCCACATCTAATTAAATTTTTATGTTTTTGGCTCAATAATCCGATAAGTTTTTGTTGGATTGCAGATGAATCTTGTGCCTCATCCTCAATTACAAATTCACAAATTTCTTGATAATGTTTTAATATATCAGGATTGTCTTCAAGTAGCTTTACAGACATAATCAACATATCATCGTAGTCAATTATATTTTCTTCGTTTAATGAAGTTTGATATTCTTTGTAAAAGGCTAAAAATCTTTGAAGTTTTTCATCTTTTGATGATATTTCAGTATTTATTTTTGAATGTTTGGCAACTGAAATTGCTCTATCAAATTCTTCAAGTTCGCCTTTTTTTAATTTAATTTTTTGAGAAATCTGTTGAAGGATATTGTATCTTTTCGTGTCGTCACAGATTTCAAAATCAGATGGTAGGTTTAAGCGTTCATAATTTGAATTATCCTTCAATATTCTAAGCGCTAATCCATGAATTGTGCTGATGTTAGGAAGAGTTGTTAAATCTGCGCAAATGCTTTTAATTCTATCTCTAAAGTTTCTTGCAGCTGATTCCATATAAGTCAGAACAAAAATGTTTTCAGGTTTTATTTCGTTTTCTAGTAATTTAATTATAAGAGCTAGTAAAATAGTTGTTTTTCCAGCCCCTGGAACGGCTGATATTGCCATTTTTCCTTTTTCGTATGCAAGTACACCTTCTTGGTCTTTTCTCGGTGTTATTTTGTTATATTTAGGCGCAGTGTCTTTAATATAATTTATATACTTTTCAATACCTCCAAAGTTTTCAACACCTAGTCCGTCAAAAAGGCTAGAATAGGTATAAATTTTTTCTTTGGCGCAAAGTGTAAGTTTTCTGAGGACTCTTGCATTTTTTTCTCTGCTTAACTCAATATCATCTTCCACTGTATATTCATCTTTTTCCCAGTCTTTTTGAAAAACCCATGCGTTATAAAGTGGTCCTATATCATTTTTTATCCATTCAGAGGAACTTATATCAAGCCAAAATTGGTATTTCGTTTGTATTTCATTATCAATAATTTTTTGAGGTGTTGAAATAATCAAGTTGTTATCTTCTATTGATAAAATTCCATAAGGATTCTCAGATATAATTGAGTTTTCAAGTTGATTTAGTATTTCGTCTGAATGTTCAATGGTAAAATCTTTTCCAAAAACATTTTCAAAATCTTGTATTTGTTTAACGCAGAAAGAAAATCTGTTAATTTCTTTTGCACTACTTGTCGATAGGTTAACAAATTTATTAAAAATCAATAGTAGCTTTTCAGAAAAGCATAAATTGGTCGTTTCTAAATGTTTTAAAACTTCTAAAAACTTTGAATACTTTTCATTGTACTCAGGCTCTTTAAAATCGTATTCTATTAATGTTTTATTTTGTTCAAAATTTAATAAAATTTCTCGTGAGTATTTTATAGGAATTCTCAAAAGATTGTATAAAATTCCTCTAATGTCATATTCAGTTAAATCTTTTTTCTGTGCTGAGGCTAATATTATTACTTTTAGCGAGGCTGTAATAAGAGGGTTTTGAACAAGTTTTTCACTTCCTGAAATATAAAGTGGTGTTGCGATATTTTCTTCAATGGTTTCTTTTATCTGAAACTTAAGCATGTCATCAATAATTGGCGTAATTATTGCAATCTCTGATGCCTTTACTCCACTATTAATCAAATCTTTTATCTTGTTTAGTGCTATATCAACCATGGTTGCTCTTTTTGAAGGAGCTTGATATGTGAAGTTGTGTAAGTTGTCATTTTTATCGTTTACGATATTTGAATACAATATTTGCGCATCAGTATGTAATTTTGATTTTGGTTCAAGTTTTTTTATTTCAGTATTTTTAAATACATTTTTTAAATGTGTATAATTATTCTTGTTTGCACTTAAATATCCACTACGGCTAGAACCTAGTTCGTCGCACACTAAAAATTCATCCTTCAATTGTTTTGATAAAAATTCGACAAAATCAATGCAAATAGGTGGCATTTCATCAGCATTGTTAACGATAAGATATTCAATATTTTTAAAGTAATCTGTATGTTTGTATATGTGATTAAATATCAAACTTTGTCTTAAATAATCTAAGCTTCTATATTTTAAAGTTCTTTTTAAAAGTTCATGGATTACTTGCTTTGAATCCTCGGAAAATCCTTCTTTTAAGACTTCTTCTGAACGCCATTTTACATCCTCATCTGTTAAATTATTTTGTACTATTAAAGAATATCTTCTAAAAATCTGATGTAATAGTGATTTTTTAGAATTATACCCTTTAAATTGTATATCTTTGATAATGTCTTTAAGTATGTACTGTGTGACTTCTAAACCGTTTTGGTTTGGTAAAATTCTTGCTGTACCCTTTAGGCTATTTTCAATAAATGCCCAATTGTCTAAAATTGTGTTGTATATTAAAGAATTAAAAGAATAAATTAAAGGCATTCTAAAAATATCCTTGTTTGTTTTTTCAAGAATATCTTTTAGAAAGTTATTTTTTTGTATTGAATTTTGAACGATAACTAAAATTTTAGAGGTATCAATTCCTGCCTCTAAAAGTTCGATATATTTATCTGTTAGAACAGAATTCTTGTTTGATGAAATTGTTGCATTTAATATCATATTTATATTTTTACATAAAAATTTATACCAAGTTTGTCGTATTAAGTTTATGTAAAGGCATGGTTTTGTTATGCTAAACTAGAATAAGGAAAAGTTATAAATAAGTAAAGAGGAGATATATTTATGATACCTATTTTAGATTCAAAAAGACAATATGCCACAATTGGCGAAGAAGTTGAAAAAGAAGTAATTGACGTACTTCGTTCAGGTCAATATATTTTAGGAAAACACAACAAAGCTTTAGCTGAAGAATTGCAAGAGTTCATTGGTGTTAAACACGCTGTAACATTAAACTCTGGTACAGATGCTTTACACTTGGCATTGAGAGCTTTAGATATCGGAGCAGGTGACGAAGTTATTTCTGTTGCCTTTACATTTGTTGCAACTTGCGAAGCTATTGGTATCGTTGGAGCTAAACCAGTATTCGTTGATATTGATCCTGATACATTCAATATTGATGTTAATAAAATTGAAGCAGCAATCACTCCAAAAACAAAAGCAATTATTCCAGTTCATTTATATGGTCAACCTTGTGATATGGATGCAATTATGGATATTGCTAAACGTCATAACTTATATGTAATCGAAGATGCTTGTCAAGCAATTGGCGCAGAATATAAAGGTAAAAAAGTTGGTTCATTCGGTGATATCGGATGCTTCAGCTTCTACCCAACTAAAAACTTAGGTGCTATGGGTGACGGTGGTTTATTAACTACAAACTCAGATGCTATCAACGACAGAGTTATTGCTTTAAGAAACCATGGTGGTGCAGTTCGTTATCACCATGATGAAATTGGTGTAAACTCAAGACTTGATGAAATTCAAGCTGCTATCTTGAGAGTTAAATTACCTCATGTTAAAGAATGGAACGAAAAAAGAAGAGAAAATGCTTACAGATACAATGAATTATTCGCATCTTGTGAAGATATCGTAACTCCAAAAGAATTAGATAATACATATTGCGTATATCACCAATATACTGTTAAAATTCCTAACAGAGATAATATCCACAAAATGTTACAAGAAAAAGGCATTGGCGCTATGTTATATTATCCAATTCCTTTACACTTACAAAAAGTGCATGAATATCTTGGCGTTGGCAAAGGATCATTACCTGCAACTGAAAAGAATACAGAATGCGTTATTTCTTTACCAATGTTCCCAGAATTAACAGTAGAAGAACAAAAAACTGTTGCTTCAACTTTAATTGAATGTGTTGAGCAATCAAAAGCTTTAGTATAGTTTTTATTCAAATGTTTAAAGAGGTCGCTTAAAAGTGACCTCTTTTTTATGCGAATTTTACAAATAAAAAAGCCTCATTGTGAGGCTTAAAAATTTTGTTAGGAAGGGAATAGGGTATTCATTAAACTTGTTTACTAACCGAAGATATTAAATGATTTTTCTACATTGTCACCGATTAATGATTTAACTGCATCATATTCAGTTTTAACAGCTTTGTGTTCTGTATCAATTTGTGTTAATTCCATATCTAAGATTTTTTCTTGTGAAGATAATGCTGCCATAGCTGTATCATATTCAGCTTTAGCTGTTTCTAAGTTTACAGAACCTGCATTACCATTATCGTTTGGTACCCAAGTACCAATTGGAGATGGTCTGTTAGTGATTTTTACATAGTGAGCAGGAATTGGTTCACTAGGAGCTGCTGGTTTAGGTGTTGTTAAACCAGTAGTTAATTGGTCATAAGTTACAGTAATGTTGCAACCTAATTTACCATTATCATACATTGTGTATGTACCATTACCGTTGTCAGATAATGCTTCAATGTAGTATAAGCCATACATTCTTAAATCTGTTACAGTAAGTGGCCCGTATGGGTAACCGTTTTGGTTAGCAGCTTTAACAAAGTTAGCCATGATAGTATCTACAGGGTAATCACTTAATTTGCCTGTTGAAGTTGAAGGTTGAGTTGAACCTGCTGCTTGTTCAGGAATGAATTTTGCAACATCCCAACCATTTTTTAATGCAGTTTCAATGTCTGTACCTGTGTATTCTTTACCAGTTGCAAAGTTGTAGATTACATAACCGTTTTGAGTTAACCATTCTTGAGATACTGGAACTTCTGTATATTCAAAGTGACCATCTGCAAGTGTTTGTTGTGATGAGTAATCATTTAAAGCTTTTGCATATTTAGAAGCCCATTGTTGAGATTGAAGGCTCAAAGTCATCTTTGTAGCAGAGATTTGTTGAGCACGTAGTTCTAGATCGTGTTGTCTAGCTGTTAATGTCAATAATCTTGCTTGATTTGCAGACATTCCCATTTTCTAACGTACTCCTTTGTTACCTTTTTTCCCTTACTCTTCTCATGTCGGCACTTTTTGTTGAAAACTTTAATATTTCTAGTAAGTTTGTTACAATTCGTAATATATAATAAAAAACTTCATATTTACTAGGGTTTTCGCTTGTTGAAAAATTTTTTGTGATATCATTTTATTAATAGCAATACTAAGGAAGAGGAAAGATTTATGATTATAATTATGGAACCTGGAACATCTCAAGAAAATATTGATAGAGTTGTTAAAAGTTTAGAAAATAAAGGTTTTAGAATAGTTTTAAATAAAGGTGATGTCATGACAGTTATCGCTGCAATTGGTGATAAACGTCTTGTTGATCCACATGCAATTGGTAGTTTAGAAGGTGTAAGAAAAGTTAAACTTATCCAAGAACCTTATAAATTAGCTTCAAGAGAAAGCCATCCAGAAGATACTGTTATTGAATTTGATAATGGTGTTAAAATTGGTGGACTTGAAAGACCAGTTATGATGGTTGGTCCATGTTCTGTAGAACAAGATTTTGATGGACTTTTACAAGTTGCTCAAGCTGCTAAAGAATATGGTTGCCAATTCTTAAGAGGTGGCGCATTTAAACCTAGAACAAGTCCTTATGACTTCCAAGGTTTAGAAGAAAAAGCATTAATTTATTTAGCTAGAGCTAGAGAAAAAACAGGACTTCTTGTAGTTACAGAAGTTATGGATAGCTCTGATGTTGATATGATTGCAAACTACGCTGACTTAATCCAAATCGGCGCTAGAAACATGCAAAATTTTAAATTATTAAAAGCTGTTGGTAAATGCAACAAACCTGTTTTATTAAAAAGAGGTTTAGCAAGTACAATAAGAGAATTCTTATTAGCAGCAGAACATATTATGTGCAATGGTAATGAAAAAGTTATTCTTTGTGAACGTGGGATAAGAACATTTGATGATGCCTTCACAAGAAACACTCTTGATATATCTGCAGTTCCTGTTATCAGAAAATATTCTCACTTACCAATTATCGTTGACCCATCTCACGGTACTGGTAGAAGATACTTGGTTGAGCCAATGGCAAAAGCAGCTTTAATCGCTGGCGCACACGGTATTATGATGGAAGTTCATCATGACCCTGAAAATGCGTCTTCAGATGGTGCTCAAAGTTTACCAATTGACCAATTCAAAGAAGTTATCAAAAGATTAAATAGACTTATTGGCAGAATTGACTATGATAATAAACTTTTAAAAGCAGAAATGGAAGCTAATAAAAAGGTATAACGCTTATGGCTATGAGTGTTGCGCTATCTTTAAATGAGCAAAAAAAGAAAAAAAATAAATTTTGGACTATTGTTTTTATTATTTTTCTTTTATTGTTAGTTTTTCTTTGCTCTGCATTTTTTGTTTATATAAATTCAAACAAAAATGCGATTAGTAAAGATGCAAAAAACTCTGTCCAATCGTTATCTTCACAACTTAACAATCAAATTGATTATGATTTAAATATCTTAAATGTTCTTGCAAATCTTGTGCTTGATAATCCTGATTTGGCAACATTGGAGAATGTAAACGCATTATTATCAAACGAAAAATCAGAAAATACTTTTCAAAAAATTTCTTATTTATACAATAATGCAAGTGGATACACTTATGATTATCCAACTCAAACAATGTCATCTGTTGATTTATCAACAAATCAATGTTTTTCAGAATCTATAAATAATTCTTATTGTTTAAATTTTGATATCGCATCTGGAGTGGAAGATGTTTCTGTTCCTGTGAAAAATTCAAAAGATGAAATTATTGGTGTTATTCTTGGTTCAAAATCAATGGAAAACTTGAAAGAAATAATAAATAATTTAAAATCAAATTTTAAGTCTGACACATATTTGGTTGATTCTGATGGAGTTGTTCTTTATCAAAAAACTAGTGAAAATGAAATTTCTACAATCGTTGAACTCCCTTATTTCAAATCAAATATTTCAGAAGAATCTTTGTTTAATAATGTCTCAAATTTAAATACAAAATGGCTTTCAAATAAATCTTTGAATGATACATTTATTACGGTTTCAAAATTAGCGTATGGTGATTATAGATTAGTTGTTATTTTCTCTGATTTAACAGCGTCTAAAAAATTTGAAGTTCCTCATTTAAGCCTAAAAATGTCTTCTATTAAGTATATTTTTTATGGTTTGGCATCTTTAGTAGCCTTATTTTTACTATGCTTTATAGTTTTAAAATTATATAGTCTAATTAGTAAAAAATCGACTAAAACAGTAATGAAGTGGGCAATGTATGACGAAGTTACAGGTGGATATAATAAGTCTAAATTTTTCTTGGAAGTTTCATCAACATTGTTGAATGCTAAAGATGATGACAAATATTCAATGATTTTAATGGATATTGAAAATTTTAAGGTGATAAATCAACTTTACGATGCTACAAAAGGGAATGAAGTTTTAAAAGATATTGCAGATACTGTCAAATGGTTTTTAGAAAAAGACGGTATTAGTGCAAGAATGATGTCTGATTATTTTGCAATTTTGTTTAAGTCTAAACGAGATGAAAAAATTATTTCTTTTGTGAATAATGTTACAAGAGCAATTGGTGAATATAAATTAAATGTAAAATTGATGCCAAGATTTGGTATTTATAATATTCAAGATTTTTCTGTGCCAGTTGAAACAATGATTGATAGAGCATTAATGGCTAAAAAATTAGTCACAGCTGATTCTGAATTAAATTATGCTTTCTTTACAAAAGAATTGATAGAAGAAATTGAAAAATCAAAAGATATCGAAAACGAGATGTATTATGCTCTAAATCAAAATCAATTTGTAATTTATTTACAACCACAAATTGATGTTTTAACAAAGGATACTGTTGGGGCTGAAGCTCTAGTTCGTTGGAATCATCCTGAAAAAGGTTTGATGCTACCAAACAAATTCTTAAATGTATTTGAGAAAAATTCATTTATTATGTATTTGGACCAATATGTTATTGAACAGGTTTGTAAACTTATAAGCAAATGGATAAATTATTCTGTTGAACCGATACCTGTATCGGTGAATTTATCAAGTTTAGATCTTTCAAATCCTAGATTTGCAGATATGATGAATTCTATGGCAGACATGTACAAAGTGCCAACAAAATTTATAAACTTTGAAATAAATGAAGATATTGTTTTTGAAAATAAAAAATATATTAAAAGAACGATAGCTGATTTGAAAAAATACGGTTTTTCTGTATCGTTAGATAATTTCGGAAAAGGCTATTCTGCAGTAAATTTACTAAATGAATTTACTTTTGATAATGTAAAATTTAATATGAATTTTATAAAGACTTTAATTTTATCAGATAGAGGCAGAAACATCTTAAAAGATATGAAAACTCTTATTAATTCAGTTTATGCAAAAGCAGTCGCAATGGGAATTGAGACAGATACAGAATTAGATTATATGAAAATGATGGAATTTGACTATATGCAAGGTTTTATACATGCTAGACCGATGTGTATAGTTGATTTTGAGGCTTTTGTATTTAAAAAGACAATTGGTAATGATGAGGATATATGTAATGACTAAAACTTGGATTTATAAAGATAATGTGGATACAGATGTAATTATTCCAGCAAGATATTTAAACACAACTGATGAAAAAGAACTTGCTTCTCATTGTATGGAAGATATCGACAAAGATTTTGCAAAAAACGTAAAAGTTGGTGATATTATCGTTGCAGGTGAAAATTTTGGCTGTGGTTCTTCTCGAGAACACGCTCCTATTGCTATTAAAGCTTCTGGCATTAAGGCTGTTATTGCAAAATCCTTCGCAAGAATTTTCTTTAGAAATTCTATTAATATTGGATTAGTTATTCTTGAAAATAGCGAAATTCAAGACGAAGTTTCACCAAATGATGAACTTGATGTTGATGTTCAAAACGGTATTATCAAAAATTTAACTACAGGTAAAGAATATCATACAACAGCTTACACTGGCTCTATTAAAGACTTAATAGAATGTGGTGGTTTGATTAATTATACAAAAGCTAAATTGGGTATTAAATAAGTTTTATTTTGAAGCCATTAAATTTAATCCGTTAAAGATAGCTTTAACGTTAGCTTCTGCTGTGGATTTACTGATAGCTCTTGCGATTAGAGTTCCTTTGCCGTTATTGTCAAAGTGCATAATACTCATTGCTTCGGCTTCTTCTCCTTTTAGCGCTTCAATTGTTTTTTGTTCATAGTTTATCAGCTTAATATCAAAACCAGCTTTTTTCAATGCATTGATACAACCTTCGATTGGGCCATTCCCTTTTGCTATTAAGTCAAATTCTTCGTCTTTATGTTTGAAACTTAAATTAAATCTATCAGAATCAATTTTTCTAAAATCTGTTAATTCAAATTCGCCCTTTACGTTGCAAATTTTGTTCAAATATAAATCAATAAGTTGTGAAGTTGAAAGATTTCCAACGGTTTCTGCTTTTTCTTTTGCAAAATGAGATAAGTAGATTGCCTCTTGCATAGAAATTTTATATGGTGTTCCATTAAGGATTTCGTAAAGAGCAGTTTTCCCCGATTGGCTCGTAAATTCAAGTAACTCATCATTACCTCTGCCTATAAGTTCAGGATTAAATGCTCTATATGCACCTTTTTTAAGATGTTTTGTTTTTGCAACACCATCTTGGTGGATACCACTTCTGTGGGCAAGTGCATCATAACCTATTAGTGGAGCTTTTTCCCAAATTGGAACATTCGCCATTTCTGATGTTAAAAGTGCTGTTTCGTAGATGTTTTTCATATCTAATGGTACGTCTACACCAGAATTATAAAGCGTTACTGCAACTTCGTACATGTTTGTGTTTCCAGAACGTTCTCCAAGTCCGTTCAAACTACATTCAAGTTGAGTAGCTCCTACAAAATAGCTTTCTACTGTTGTCGCTGTTGCCATTCCTAAATCATTGTGACAATGTACTGAAATTATTATATTTTCTGGTAACGCTTGTTTTACTTTTTCAACCATTTTTACAAAGGTCAATGGTCTAAAACGTTCTACAGTGTTTGGTAAATTAATTGTTGTCGCACCTGCTTCGACAATTTCTTTTAGCGCTTCAATAACTTCGTCAAGATTTTCTACACAATCCCCAAAGTGTTCTACTGAAAATTCGACATCTCCCTTTTCTGGCAATAATGATTTTGCTAATTTTACTGCGTTTATGCAAATTTCTTTAATTTCTGACAAAGGTTTTTTGATGACATATTCAATCCCAAGAGGGTTCATTGCCATAAAAGTATGAATACGTGGTCTTGGCGCTTTTTTTATCGCTTCTGCAGCTTTTCTTATATCAGCTTCTACGCATCTTGCCAAAGCTGAAATTATAACATTATCTGGCGCAATTTCAGATAAGTGCTCAACTGCTTCAAAATCCATTTCACTTGCATTTGGAAACCCTACTTCAATACCTTGAACGCCAAGTTCAAGTAATTTTTTAAAAATGATTTCTTTTTCTTCTAAATTCCAAGGTTTTCTAAGTGCTTGGTTTCCATCTCTTAGTGTTATGTCATAAAAAAACGGTTTATTTTGCATCTCTATTTAATCCTCTCAACGATTAAATCGCCCATTTCTTCTGTACCGACTAAAATTTCAGTACTTGTTCCTCTGTAAATGTCTTCTGTTCTGTAACCATCTTTTATAACTTTATCTACTGCTAGATCAATTTTATTTGCTTCTTCTTGCATATTTAAGCCATATTTTAATAGCATAGCTGCAGAAAGGATTGTCGCAATTGGATTTGCCTTATCCATCCCTTTCATGTCAGGTGCTGAACCGTGACAAGGTTCAAACATTCCTGGACCTTCTGATGTTAAGCTTGCACTTGGTAATAAACCTAGTGAGCCCGAAATTACAGAGCCTTCGTCAGATAGAATATCCCCAAATAGGTTGCTTGTTACTATTACGTCAAATTGTTTTGGGTTTACAATTAATTGCATTGATGCATTCAAAACGTACATGTGCGTTAACTCGACTTCTGGATAGTCTTTTGAAACTTCTGTAACAACTCTTCTCCAAAGTCTTGATACGTCAAGTACATTTGCTTTATCTACTGAACAAACTCTTTTATTTCTCTTCATTGCAGAGTCGAATGCAATTCTTGCTATTCTTTCTATTTCTGAAACTGAGTAAATCATTGTGTTATAAGCTGTTTCTTCGCCATTTCTAACTTCAGTTCCTCTTGGCTCTCCAAAATAGATACCTCCAGTTAGTTCTCTAACTATCATAATGTCTGTACCTCTTGCAAGTTCTGCTTTTAGAGGTGAGCTAATGGCTAATTCGTTTATAACTTTTACAGGTCTTAAGTTAGCAAATAGCTTAAGCTCTTTTCTGATTTGTAATAGTGCCCTTTCTGGTCTAATAGCTGGGTCAAGTTTATCATATTTCCAATCGCCAACGGCACCTAATAGTACAGCATCAGAAGCTTTTGCTGTTGCTAATGTTTTATCAGGTAGAGGTTTTCCAAATTCTTCAATTGCACAGCCTCCAATTAATTCTTCTTGAAATTCAAATTCGCCTACTGATTTAAGCACTTTTACTGCTTGATTGACGATTTCTGGCCCAATTCCATCACCTTTTAAAACACATATCTTTTTCATTAGTTTAACTCCTCAGGACTACCGATTTTACCAAGTATAGCGCTTGCTGCTGCAATTGCTGGACTTGCTAAATAAATTTCGCTTTCTGTATGACCCATTCTACCTACAAAGTTTCGGTTTGTTGTAGAAATAGCTTTTTCACCTTTTGCCAAAATTCCCATGTGACCACCTAGGCAAGGTCCACAAGTTGGTGTTGAAACTGCACCACCAGCTTTAATAATGTCTTGAACATAACCGTTTTCTATGGCTTTTAAGTAAATTTCTTGCGTTCCAGGGATGACAATAAGTCTTACGTCTGGGTGAACTTTTCTTCCTTTTAAAATTTCTGATGCTACTTTTAAATCAGATAGTCTGCCGTTTGTACAACTACCGATTACTGCTTGTTGGATTTTTATATCACCAACTTTGCTGATTGGTTTTGTATTTTCTGGTAAGTGTGGGAATGCAACTTGTGGTTCAATGTCACTTACGTCAATTTTAATAACTTGTTCATATTCAGCGCCTTCGTCACTTGTGTAGAAAATACATTCTCTTTGGCATCTGTCTTTTACGTATTCTTTTGTAATTTCGTCAGGAATAATAATACCGTTTTTAGCACCAGCTTCAATTGCCATATTACAAATAGTAAAACGTCCATCCATAGGTAATTCAGCTATTGCAGAACCACCGATTTCAAGAGTTTTGTATAAAGCTCCATCTACGCCAATTTTCCCGATTAAATACAAAATTAAATCTTTTGCGCTAACCCACTTATTTAATTTCCCATTAAATTCAACTTTTATTGTTGGTGGGACTTTTAACCAAGTTTCTCCTGATGCCATAGCACATGCTAAGTCTGTTGAGCCAACACCTGTAGAAAATGCTCCAATAGCGCCATAAGTACAAGTATGTGAATCTGCTCCTAAAATCAAATCTCCTGAACAAACAATACCACTATCTGGTAATAATGCGTGTTCTATACCCATTCTGCCCACTTCAAAGTAGTTTGTAATACCTTGTTCTTTGACAAATTCTCTCATATATTTTGCTTGTTCAGCTGATTTTATATCTTTGTTTGGTACAAAGTGATCAGGAACAAAAACTGTTCTAGTTTTATCAAATACTTTTTCTGCACCAATTTTTTTGAATTCTTTTATTGCAACTGGTCCAGTAATA
>SAMEA104315433__coassemble_683_pt1 | contig 14964 bp, 15 predicted proteins | sample SAMEA104315433__metabat2_high_PE_030 | metagenome-assembled genome bin SAMEA104315433 (sample SAMEA104315433) | gut metagenome | biome: Monkey gut; feature: monkey-associated habitat; material: faeces | place: China | collected 2013 | reverse complement strand
TATATTCTATTCTATCAAATCTAAAACAAGATGTATAATAAATATAAATAATTATTAAGAATGTAAATTAAAATTTTTCAAAAATCAACTTTTTGGATAGGTTTGTTTTTAATTAAATACACCAAAAGAGTGATAAAAATTCAAATCAAAAATATTATTCTAATACTATGAACAAAAAAGAAATTAAGAAAAAAGATTTAAAAAAATCCATAGAAGAAAAAGAAAAACAATTAGCAAAATTAAAATTACACGTAGATAAATCCGAAACATGCTCTTCAATCTATAATAAAGTAGTCCTAGAAAAAGCTATAATGAAAAAAGAACTTGAAGATATGGATAAAAATGTTGTAGTAGACAAAGTGAAAGATGTCTTTAGAAAAAAAGACTTGATTTGCGATAATTTCAAGAAATAAAACATAAGCCGGTGTGAAGTCTGAAAAAGACTTGCAGAAGTGCAAGGCTTTAGAAGACGCAACATAATATCAGCGACGTTTCAAATCTTTGATTTGACAGGAGCAAAAAGCATAAGCTGGTGTGAAGTCTATATGTCATTGCGAGCGTTAGCGAAGCAATCTAAATTTTTCTCTTGGATTATTCGGATGCGTATAGCCTTTAATTTCGTTTTAATTTACTATTACAAATTAGCACTTCCTCAGGCTATTTGCTTAGACGGGCTGAGTTCGTTACATTCACCGTCTCCCTACCGAAAATCCCCTATTCTACATCTTTATCTTCGTCGTAAGGTTCGTCTTTTATTTCGCTAAATAGACCCACGTCATATTTCTTGCAATAACGTTTAACCTCTTTAACAACTACATTAGAGAGGATAAATAGTGCAAACAAGTTTGGAACTGCCATAAATAAAGTTACGGCATCTGATAAGTTAATAATGCTTTTAAAGTTCATAGCTGAACCGATTACGATACAACTGCAATAAAGTAATTGAAAAAATCTTGTTTTGAATTTTGATTCGCCAACAAGGAAATGCCAACCTTGTAAGCCGTAGTAAGAACCACAAAGCATTGTCCCCATTACAAAACAACTTGCCATAATTGTAAGCAAAATTGGAAAGAATGGAAAAGCTGTTGCAAATGCTTTTGATGTTAGTTCAATACCTGCAATTCCGTGTACATGAAGGTATTCACCAGTTACAACAATAACAAATGCTGTAGAAACACCAACAACACAAGTATCAACGAATGGTTGAAGCATTGCAATAAAAGCTTGAGCTACAGGTTTGCTAGTTTTTACGGCAGCAAAAGCTGTTGGTGCTGTGCCTAAGCCAGCTTCGTTTGCAAACATTGCTCTTCTAAATCCCCAAAGCATGCAGGCAAACATTCCCCCTGCCATAGCACGAGGGTGAAAAGCTTCTACTATTATTGTGTGTATTGTGTGAGGGATATTTTCAAAATTTATTAATGTAATTATTAAAATACTTGTTAGATAAAGAATACACATTATTGGAGTAACTTTTTCTGTAAATTTACCAATAGATTTTATTCCACCAATAATTGTAATCCAAGTTATTGTTGCAACGATAAGTCCCAGTATCCAACTGTTGTTTGCAAATATACTAGCTTCACCACCAGTTACTTCTGTGATTTGAGTTGTCATGGCATTGATTTGGAACAAATTCCAACCCCCGATAACGGCAAGAACAGAACAGAAAGCATAGATTTTACCAAGATGAGGGGCGATTTTACCTAAGATTTTACCTTTTAAACCTTTAGAAATGTAATACATTGGTCCACCTGCAGTTGTGCCGTCAGGGTGAACTTCCCGAAGTTTTACACCAAGAAGAACTTCTGAAAATTTAAGAGCCATAGAAAATAAACCAGCAATAATCATCCAAAAAATTACACCAGCACCACCAACTGAAACGGCAGCAGCAGAACCTGCAACATTACCTATTCCTGCAGAAGATGAAATTGTTGCGCTAAGCGCTTGGAATGATGAAACTTCACCTTTCTTTTTGCGCTTGATTAAATCTCTGTGTTCAAACTTGTTGGCGATTAGACGTAGAGCGTGCTTAAAGCCCCAAAATCCAATAAATCTTAATCTAAACGTAAAATAGATTGATGCAAACATAAGAAGCGCAATAAGAAATTCAACTTTCACTCCGTTAATGGTGATAGAAGAGAAAATTATTCCTGAAATTTTGTCGGCTATTGGTGATAGTAGGCTATCTATAAATGCATCTAAATTCATAAATAAATAATACTATAAATATAGAGGGAATAAAAAGGATAAAATTAACAAAGGTTAACAAAAAACAAAAAATAGTAAGTTTATGATATTATATAAGCATGACAATTAAATAATATCTTGGAGACGTGGCCGAGTTGGCTGAAGGCGGCACCCTGCTAAGGTGTTATATGGAGCAATCTGTATCCAGGGTTCGAATCCCTGCGTCTCCGAATTTTCTAAAAAAGGGCGAAAGCCCTTTTTTTTAATGCAAAAGTTTGAAAACAGGGATGTATTGGAAAGCATGTGTAATTTATTGAGTGGTTGATTATTACATATGGTGCGATTATTTAGGGTTTTTGGCTTAAATAGGGCGATTTAGGGGTAGGAAATAATACTACCATTCGTAATTCAAACTACTCCAAAATACTTATTTTGCGGACTAACTGATGGTATGATTATTTCGGGCAATATGTTTCAAATCCGTGTGATTACTAATTTTAGGGCATATTTAGGACTCGTTACGAATGGTGTGATTATTTCGGGCAGTCCATTTTGAAATTTTGCTCCGAAAGAGTGCCGAAAAATTAGGAAAGAAATTTTTTCAAAATTCCTGTGACATGGAAATCTCTAATTGAATCAGAAAAGACATAGGTTATTCTTGGCAATGTAAAATCGAGCCTCACTTTTACTTATCAATTTTGTTTCAAATCTGCAAAAGAATATTTTAAGAATAAATGTGTCGAACTAAAAAACAATGTTTATAATATTATTTTTTAGACTTTTAAAACAAAAAATATAAAAATATAAAAACAGTATATTATAGAAAAATTAACTAAACTTTATTATTAGTAACAAACAAGTTTATCGAGTTTTGATTTGGTGTCTTGCATAATATTTTTCATATAGTTTTCCATGTATTTCCAATCAGGTTCACCATTTGGTGTTGTTGGTAATTTAATAATAGTATTTTTCAACTTATCTTTATTACCCATATTTGAATAAGACCAGTCATTACAAGTATTTCTTATTATAGTGCATATAAATTTGCCAATATATTCATTCAGATTGTCTCGTCTTAGGATTATTATTGAAAAACCTGCACCACCTCTGCCTAAGAAATCTTTTTTTGATAAAAAGCGTATCCATCAACAGGACTTACTGTTATACAATTGCCTTTATCAAAATCTTTTTTGTTTTTTTGTTCAAAATACCCACATACACCATTGTTAAAACATCCAGAGGCTATATATGGCATATTTCCTTCATTGTATGTTTGAGCACTTCTTGCATATGGTCTAGTAACTTCAAACAAACCATTTTTCCACCTATTTTAAAACTTTTCCAATTATTCAAATTTATTTTCTTTTTACTATTGTTAATATTTTTTGCAAGTTTTTAATATTTTTTTCTGATTCTTGCATAATATTTTTCATATAAGATTCCATGTATTCCCAGTCAGGTTCACCATTTTTACTTGGTAATTTAATTTTTAGTTTTTCTGCAATATCTCGTCTAAATTTATTTGCATAATCGTATCCCATAGTTAATGCTTTTATTTTAAAAATTGTAGCAATAAATCGCATTATATTGTTGGTTACATTTTTGAATTTTGGATACATTCCTTGCACATGGGAATATCCAATAAAATCATTTGGTTGATAAAATATGGAATTTGCATCAGTGGTATCTGAAAATGTAATTATTTCACCTTTTTCTGTTGGCGAAAGTGAAACATATCCACCTACTCCATTATTGTATGATGAATTTACAATTACAGGAATACTCCCTTCTTTCATAAACAAGTTATTATTTGTCATATTATAATGCTTTGTAGGGTGTATATCAAATAATTCCTCTATCTTATATTCGTTCCATGTATTTGTTTCAATTTTATTCATCTGCATTTCCTTTATCTAAATAAATACATATTTGGTTATTCTTTTCTTCAATACTACTTGAATACATAGTCATATTAAGTAGTTTTTCACCAAATTCTTTTACGTCAATGCCATTTTTAAACATTAAATAATCCATTGCTGTTTTTCTGAAATCTTCTTCAAAAATTTCAAAAGGTTTTTCAGGCATTTGATATGATAAATGCTCGCTTGGTTTTATCCATTGAGCAGTATGGAATTTTTCATCTCTCAACTTACGAATGCTATCTATCCAATAATCTTCTTTTTCTTGCCATTTACCTTTTACGTCATGTCGTCCTTGATTTTTGACTGTTTCAAGGCCGTCATCCTCTATGTAACAACTGAAAATTTCTTCATTGTTTTGAGGTTCACCTGCCTTAAAAACAAAAATACTTGTTGTAACTCCTACTCCAAAGAACAATGGTTCTGGTAGTTTGATAATCATTTTTAATCTATGATTTTCTAAAATGTTTTTTACTATTTTTTGTGATACTTTTTCAAGTTTTTTGTCAGGTAGTATAAAAGCACAATCTGTCCCCTTTTTTACATTGTCTAAAACATTTTTAACTATTTCTATACAACCATATTTATTTTCATAAGGTGGATTCATAAGCACCTTTGTAATTGGTTTTGACTTAATCCACTCGCTTGCTTCTTTACTTCGAGTATCCAAATGTTCTAAATTTGTTTTACCATCTTTATGAATAAGCATATTTGCACATGCTAAAGCATAAATTTCTCTATCAAATTCTATACCATATAATTGTTTTGCTTTTATATCTTTTGCTTTTCTTGTATTTACTCCTCCTGCTTCTTCTATCATATTACTCATTGATTTAACAAGAAATGCTCCACTTCCACATGTAAAATCTCCAACATTATCGTGTTGAGATACATTTATTAAGCGATACATAAAAGATGTTATATGATCAGGCGTAAAAATTTGTCCTGCATCGGTTTTCTTTTTATAACGGTTAAATTCATTGAAGAAAATACCCATTACATCCTCACCACGCCATTTGTTACTATTTAAACAATCGGAGATTTCACCAACCCATTTTATAAAATTATCAATAGCTTCTTGATTTTCTGTAGAATTCATTTTAATCTCATCATTTACTTGCCATAACAATTCTATTTTTTGATTTTCTTTTTGACTGTCTTTTAACTCTCTTTTAAGTGTTGATTTTATACAAGTTTTAAATGTATCGTAATCCATACCTGCTACCAATGGGGCTTGAAATCTTTTTGCTACTAACGCACAAGCAGTAAATATCATACGGTGGTAGAGATTTTTTATACCAAATTCACTATGTAAACAGTTGTTAATACGAGCAGTTAATGTATAAATACGTTCTTTATCAATACATTCTTCCGTAAAATATTTAAAATAATATTCTTTTTCTTGAAGTTCATTAGAAACATCTATTGGATTATTATTCTTAAATCCTGTTGTTTTATAACCGTTATGAAGCAATCCTATAACATGAGTGTAACCTGCATCCATAACTATTTGGCAGTTTTGCTTTATTTCGTCTATCCATTTTTTCTTACCAATGTCTTCATTACTGTTTTTTGTTTCAAGGATAATTGCAATAGCACCTTTGTCCTTAGGTAAATACCAACCATCAGGTTTCTTGTCTTTACCTTTTCCTTTGATGCCTAATTGATTGAAGGTTGTTATTTGTCCAACACCTGATTTAACATTTTTAATTTTATTAAAACCTAATATTTTGCCAGCAACTTCTCTAACTTCATCTTCTGTCAGATATTCACTCATTATTTACCTTCCTTTAAAATTTCATCAAATTTTCCTGCCATAAATAGTGGAATATTGTATAGTCCATTATTTATTTCAAAATCAGCAAGACTTGTTCTTACACTTATTTTAGGTTCAAATTTTTCTCTGTAAACTTTTAGCGATTTTGCCTGTAAATTGGTTGTAGCTTTTACTTCGACAGGAATTACATATCCATTCGTTTGTATTACAAAATCAATTTCAGCGTTTCCAGATTTGCTTATCCAATATGCTACTTCCATATCTTCAAGAGTTTTTAATTGTTGTAAAACGTATTGTTCCGCTAATGCTCCGTTAAATTCGGTAAAAATTTTGTCCCCGTCAATCAGAGTTCTTGCAGGAAGTTTGCTCAATGCACAAAGTAAACCAACATCCAAAATAAATAGTTTAAATGCTTTTGTATCTTCATAAGCCTTAATTGGCATTGCCGGTTTTGTTATTCGATTGATTTTATAAACAAGTCCACAATTTATAAGCCAAGACAAGGCTTCTTCAAATTCATCTGCCCTAGCCCCTTGTTTAATCTTTTTATAAACAAATTTCTTGCTTTCTTGTGTTAATTGATTTGGAATAGATTCCCAAAGTAAATCAATCTTTAATTTACCGGTAGAAGAAATATGTTTTGAAAAGTCATTCGTGTAAGCTCTTAAAATGCTTTCCTGAATTTTTCTTGCCTTTTTATAGTCATTATTGTTAACAAAATCATTAACCACTTCAGGCATTCCACCAATGTAATAGTATTTTTTTAGCCATTCAATATATTTTGATTTAAAAGTTCTTATATTATCAGATGTTGGATTCTCTAACAATTTAACAAAATTTTCTTCTCCGATTGCTTCTAAAAATTCCAAGAAAGATAGTGGATACAAGTCCAAGAAATCAACTTTGCCAACAGGAAAAGAAACATTTTCGTGTAATGCGACTCCTAACAAACTCCCCGCCGCAACAATATGATATTGAGGATTATTTTCGTAAAAATATTTTAGGGTTGTTAGAGCTTTTGGACATTCTTGAATTTCATCAAGAATAATCAATGTATTATCTGCATTAAATTTTGAATATTCAAGTTCCAAACCTTCTAATATACGAGTTGTATTCATATCTTTTGAAAATAGTTCACACATCAAGTCGTTATTTTCAAAGTTTATATAAATTGTTTTCTTATATTGAATTTTACCAAACTCTTTCATAAGCCAAGTTTTGCCAACCTGTCTTGCGCCTCTTATTATAAGAGGTTTGCGGTTTTGGCTTTCTTTCCAATTTATAAGATTTTTAATAGCATATCTTTTCATTCTGCAATTAAACTTAGCACATCTTAATATATTGCAACTCATATATTCGATGGAGATTTTATAGAGTTTTGCATTTTTTCTATGGACATTTGTGCATTGATTAACATTTTTTAGATTGATATGCAAAAATTTATACCCAGTCTTCAAACAGGTTTTTTGTATAATCTCTATTTGGATTTGAGTTAAATTTCGTCATAGCTTGTTCTAAATTTTTCATAAATTCTGATTTATTTTTACAGTTTTTTATTTCGTCTAAAGTTAAAATCCCATTGCCATCAGAATCTACTTGACGTAGTTCGTCAAAATTTTGTATTGCATCTCTTGCGTTGATTTTTGCATCTAATTCTTTATCCGAAGAACAAACTACTAGTGTCTTTCCATTTAAATCTTTCATTTTTGGTAATGGCATCACAATATAGCTAGATGTGTAGCTCTTGTTAAATTCTATTCCGGCAGTCAATTTTACTTTCCTCGTTACTTATTTTTATTATTTATTATGAGAAAAGTGTGCACATCCTATATTTAAATTAAAATTTTTTGTGAGAATATATAGGTATGAAAAAATTCTCATTATTACTTTTGTTATTTATCTTTTCAACAATTAAAGGTTATGCAATTCAAGAACATTCTGAACATATAGATTGTTGTGGACATCATCATCACGAACAAGCGAAGATTGTAAAAACAGGTGATTATTTATCTATAAAAGATTGTGTTGCAATTGGGTTAGAACGTAGTCCTATCATAAAAGAATATGCATATAGATTAGAAATAGCAAAGGCTAATGTTGGAAAAGCAAAATCTACATATTTTCCAGAACTTTCGGCCGGGGTTGGTGTTTCTCAAAAATATAATTCTAATACAGAAAATTATTTAAAAAATTATAGAGAAATTCCAACAGTTGGTGTTACTTTGCAAATGATGATTTTTGATTTTGGTAAAACTCTTGCAAATATTAGAATGGAACAACTTTTAGCAATTTCTGCTGAATATGACTTTCTAGATTCTGTTTGTACGACAGTTTTTGATATAAAAACACATTACTATAAATTGCTAGAGGCAAAAGCTGAATATGAAATTCAAAAAATGAATTACAAGTATCAAGAAGAAACTATAAAAGAAATTAAAAATCTAGTAAAACAAAATAAAAGAACAAATGCAGATTTAGCTTATGCAAATACAGAACTTTTGAAGGTCAATGCAGTTCTTTTAGAGAAAGAAAATATTTATAAAAATGCAATTGAGAATTTGAATAATTCTATGTATTTTGAAAATGCTCCAGAATACTATATTTACGAAACTCAAACTTTTGATATTGATTCTGTTGTAGATGGCAAATTTAATTATTTATTAAGTAAAAAATTTGATAAAATTTATAAAGATGATACAATCTTTAAGCATCCAAATTACAGTTATGACGAAGCTATAAAAATTGCTTATGAGAATTCTCCTGATATAAAAGCTCTTGTAATGACAAAAGAAGCAATGAAGCAAGCTCTTTTATATGTAAAAAGGAATTATTATCCAGAAATAAATTTAGGTGCAGGATATGATTTTATAAATTCAAACGAGGCAAAAAATAATGGATTAACATTAGGAGCAACGTTGTCAGCCTCAATTAACGCTATGCGACAAAAGTTTGATGTAAAAGGGGCTATTGCAGAAGTTGATTTAGCTGAAGTTCAAATTGTAACATTTAAATCAAATTTATTTTTTGCAGTAAGAAAGAATTTAAATATTGTTAATAGAACAAATGCTGAAATTCCAATTAAAAAATCTCAGTTGAAAAACGCATCAAGTAATCTAAAACTAACAAGGGACAATTATTTTAATAATAAATCATCTCAAATAGAGTTGGAAACGGCAAGAAATTTATATTTTGACTCTTTAAAGGAATATGTTGTGGCTGAATATGATTATAATTCGGCGTTGATAGCTCTTGAAAGAACAATGCATAAGCATATTATTGATTATCATGATGATGCAGAGCATGCAATAAATCATCATAGTCAAAATGTAGGTGGTGCATTAGGCAGAATGATTTATTGTAACAAAAAACATAAATAAAAAATGAACAACTAGATATGTTTACTTGCTGTTCATTTTTGGTTATTTATTAGAAATATTTTTTATTTATGCGTAAAGAAGATTTCCTGCTTGTAATCTCATTACATCTTCAAAGATTAAGTCAGGTGTTAATCTATATCTTTCGTACAAGTCAGTTACTTTTATTCTATCTGTAAATTCTTTTTTACCACCGTAATTCAATACTTTCATTTCAGAATCACCGTAGAAGCTTGCAATCTTTTGACCGAAACCACCATCAAGAATTCCGTCTTCTAATGTGATTACAACATTATGATTGTTTTTTAAGCCTTCTAACAAGTTTTCATCAAGACCTGTAATGAATTTAGGATTGATTAATGTAGGGTTAAATCCTGCTTGTTTTAATCTATCATACACTTTTTCGCCAAGTTTAAAGAATGTTCCTAATCCAACAATAGCAACGTCAGAACCACTTTTTACTACTTGGTATTTATTTAATTCTGCATAATTTGTTTTATCAGCTTTTCCTGATACGACAGGTGCACCCAGAGGAACACGGATAAATACTGGGTGTTCAACTTGTTCAATTGACCAATCTAGCATGCTTAAATATTCTTCTTTATTAGTTGGTGCTAGATAAACAATATTAGGAATATTGCTAATCATTGAAATATCAAATGTTCCTAAGTGTGTCATATCAATGCCAGACATGCCGCCACAGTGAACAATTACTGTTACAGGTGAATTATTAAGAGCGATATCTTGAGAAATTTGGTCATAAGTTCTTTGAACAAATGAACTTTGTACGGCAAAAATTGGTTTTGCCCCATTTTTTGCTAAGCCTGATGTGAAACCCATAGCATGCTCTTCTGAGATAGCTACGTCGATATAAGCATCACCCATTTTTTGTCTAAAATCTTTTGTAAAGCTTACACCACCTGGAGTTGCAGCTGTAATTGCAACAATTGATTTATCTTGTTCATGTTTTTTCAAAATAAAATCTGTTGTTATGCTTCCATAAGTTTCTGGCAAGTTGTTTGGAATAATTGGAGTTTTACCGTTGATTCTTCCAGATACAGTATTGTGGAACATTTCTTTGTTTTCTTCTGCAGGTGTATATCCATTACCTTTTAATGTATGGATATGAAGTACTACAGGTTTATTTGTATCTTTTACGCTCTTGAACATTTCAATTAATTCTTCAAGATTATTACCGTTTTCCAAGTAGTGATATTCGTATCCGAATGTTTTGAAGAAATTGTTTTGACATGTTCCATTAGATTCTCTTAATTCTCTCAAGTTTTGGTATAAACCACCTTGGTTTTCAGAAATAGACATTTCGTTATCGTTAACAATGATAATAAAATTACTATTTAGCATGGCAGCATTGTTTAAACCTTCAAATGCTTCGCCACCACTTAAAGAACCGTCACCAATTAGAGCTATAACATTATAATTATCACCATTGATATCACGAGCTTTTGCTACACCAGATGCAAGGCTAAGTGATGTAGAAGTATGACCTAAAACAAATGAGTCATGCTCTGATTCTGAAGGATTAAAGAATCCTGAAATGTTTTTCATAATGTCACCAATAAAGCCAGATTTACGGCCTGTCAACATTTTGTGTGTATAGCATTGGTGAGAAACATCAAATATAAATCTATCTACAGGAGAGTTAAAAACATAGTGCAAAGCGATAGTTGCTTCTACAATACCAAGATTTGGACTACAGTGTCCTCCAATTTTATTAACTCTATTTAAAATACCATCTCTGATTTCTTCAGCTAATGCGTTCATTTCGCTTATTGATAATTTTTTTAAATCGTATGGTGAATCAATCTTTTTCAATAATGTCATATTAAAAGTACTCCAATTTGAGAAAATTATATCACCAAAAAAAATACTATCAAGATAATAGAAACATGTTGTTTCACATATTTCATAAAAGTTTAAATTTCGGTATAATTAAATTATGAAAAAAGTTTTATGTTTCGGTGATAGCAATACTTTTGGGTTTAATCCAAAAAATGGTTCAAGATTTGATAAATCTTCTCGTTGGACTGGAATTTTGCAAGTTCTTTGTAAAAATGAATTTAATATAATTGAAGCAGGATGCAATAACAGAACTGCTTTTTCTGATAATCCTGCAGGTAAGATGTTTACTGGATATAAAATTCTTCCAGATTTTTTTAAACAAGATTTAGATTTTGTAATTTTGGCAATCGGGATAAATGATTTACAATTTCAATATAATGTTACATTAGATAGTATCTCTACAGGCATGTCGAGTTTGGTTGAAATGGTCAAAAAGTCTTTACCAAATTCAAAAATAGTTTTAGTATCTCCAACAGAATTGACAGAAAATGTTTTAAAAAGTCCAATATTTTCGACACTTTTTGACGAAACTTCTATAGAAAAATCAAAACATCTTTCAAAAATATATTCTGAAATTTCTGAAAAATATGGGTGTGATTTTATTGATTTAAATAGTATTGCAATTCCATCATATATTGATGGATTACATTTTGAACCATCTGAACACGAAAAAATTGCAAAAATTATTTTTGAACATTTGTAAAAAATCAATTAACATTTTATCCATGCTTTTACCACTGTGATAATATAATAAAAACTTAAATTCTTATTTGAGTTTATTACTTCATGTTGGGATATTTATATTGAAAGGAGAAACACATGAAAAAATTACTTAGCACTTTAGGTGTATTAGGCTTATTAACAATGCCAGCATTAGCTTCAGAACCATTTGGTTTTGTTTACCAAGACACTACTCACCAATTATTAGGTTCAGGTTCAGTTAACCCAGCTAAAGTTGGTACAGCTACTTGCACATCATACTTCGGTATCGTTGCATTAGGTAACTGTTCAGTAAAACAAGCTATGTCAAATGGTAGAATTTCAGCTTTATCACACGCTGACCAAGCTACAAAAAACATCCTTGGTTTTAAAAAAGTTACAACAAGAGCTTATGGTCAATAATTTTATAGACTAAAATAAGTTTAAATGGGGCGAAGTGACTTGTCACTTCGCCCCATTTTTGTTTTGTAATAAATTTTAAAATTTTTAAAAATTGAGTAAATTTTATTTTTCAGGCTGTTTTATATATTTAAAAGTTTGAAAATTTTTAGGAGATTTTTAATATGGTTCAAATTAATGAAATTGGTGCCATTCAAAATGTAAGTAATATTGGCAAATCTTCTGCTTCTGAAAAGCCACAAGAAGCTAGTACCTCAATATTTTTAGGTGATACAAAAACTGAACCTGCTATTATAAGTGAAAAAGAGGTTAAAGTTAAAGGCGATGATGGAAAGACTTACAAAGCCCATGAAGTTGTTACAAAAGAAGTTGATGATGCTGGCAAAACTTGGGAAGTTGCAGTAAGAACATACACTGATGATGCAGGAAATCCCGTTAAAGATACAATTAAATCAACAACGCATAAGGAGCGATTTGGAAAAGAAGATGTAGAAATTACTACACGAAAAACTGTTCACAAAACTCCAACAAAGACTAAAACTGTTGATTCAGAAGAATCAAAATATCACTATAAAGAGCATTTTGAAGAATGGGAAGGTGATACAGGCAAAACAGGTAACAAACTTGTTCCAAAGAAAAAATATTGCCAAATGCCAGAAGGGTTCTCGGCAAAACATTTGGCTAAAACTACATCAATCGCTACTTTAAATCTTGGTGATGACTAGAAAAGTTTAAAAGAGTGGCGAAGTGACTTGTCACTTCGCCACTCTTTTTATTAATTGTTGGAAACTAAAAATCTTGCGCATTGTATTCCGATTATAACTGACAGTAATCCGAGTATGACACTAAGAATTATGTACAATAAAGATTGAATAATTTGTTGTGATTCAATTAGTTTAAATATTTCAAACGAAAAAGTGCTAAATGTTGTGAAAGCTCCACAAAATCCTACAGTTAAGGCTAAACTTACTGCATTATTAATGTTCAGTTTTTCTAAAAAAAGAATGTATAAAAATCCCAACAAAAAACAACCTAAAATGTTTATTGAAAATGTAGCTATTGGTAAATCCATTTCGCCATAAATTTTGACAATGTTAAAGCTGATTAAATATCTTGCGATAGCACCAATTCCACCACCAAAAAAGATTGCCACTAAATTTAGCATTTTTATACCTCATTTCTTTGGTAAATATTATATTATAAAAATGGACAAGAGTTGTTTTAAAATGCTATAATTTGCTACATGGAAGAAAATTATAAAAAAGTAGGTAGTATATTTCTACCTTTCGTAATAATTTTAGGTATAGTTTTTAGGGTATATGCGTATCTTCAAAATCCATCCTTTTGGTTTGATGAATCTGCACTTGCGTACAATGTTATTACTCTAAAATATACGGAGCTTTTAGGAGTGTTGCATCTTCAGCAAGTTGCACCACCATTGTTTCTTGTTTTAACAAAATGGGTTGTTTCTGTTTTTGGGAATTCTGAATTATCATTTAGATTTATTCCACTGGTTGTTAGTTGTGCAACTCTGATACCTTTTTATTATTTGCTGAAAACAATTTTTGATGATAATCCTAAGGCAATAAACTTTGGGATGTTTTTATTTGCAATAAATCCAAAAATGGCATATTTTGGTTCAGAATTTAAACCTTATATTTTAGATGTATTTTTTGCTATTTTAATATTTTGGGTATTTTTAAAAATCAATTTAAAATCTTGGAGTTGGAAAAAACTTGCTCTTACAGGCTTGGGGCTTGCTTTATCAGTTTGGTTTTCTTTTACCTCTGTAATTGTTGTTTGCGTTGGGATGTTGACTCTTTTGATTTCGCAAAAAGATGAAATAAAAAATTGGTTAATATTACTTGCTCCAATTATCTGTAACTATTTGATTTTCGCTATTTATTATTTGAGCATTTCAAGAATTTATAGTGATTTTATGAGTGATTTTTTCTCAGGAGAGTTTAATCATTTTACTATTCCTGTTGCGTATTTTTTTAATAACGAAATCCCTTTTGCAATAATGATTACGTCGATTGCTCTTGTTGCAGGAATTATATATTTTATGGCTGAAAAGAAAAAGTTTGAAATTTCTTTTATAATGTGGACTTTTATTGTTACCGTTGCGTTAAGCCAATTACATTTGTATCCTGCATATCAAAGATTTATGATATTTTTGTTACCTTATACGATTATTATACTTTCAATGGTTTTTGCGCTGTTGCTAACTAAAAAAAACTTTCAGTCACGCTTAGTTTTGATATTTATTTTGTTGTCACTTGTTCCGATTTCCGTTAATTATAAACCTTCTGAAGCAAGAGATTTGACTCAATATATGATTCAAAACCTTAACGAAGATGATCTGATTGTTGTTGATAGCTTGGCCTTGCCAGACTTTTTATTTTATACATATAATGTCGAAATGAAGAATAAAATTATTGCGCCTTTTGATAAAAAAGATGGAAAACTGATGTATAAATTGGAGTCGAAGAATAATTTTCCTACTGAATATGATAATTTTTGGTTTTATTCAACAAGGATGAAGGATTTTGATAAAGTTATTAAAAAAGACGGAAATGTTGAACTTTTAAATGATTATAAGATTACAAATAAGATGATAACTAGAAATGGTGGCGTTTTTAAACTTATGAAAAACGAAGAATAGCCAAAACCCAGTAATAACTTAAAAGGCAATAAATTTAGATAGAAATACTTTATATAAATAAGG
>SAMEA104315433__coassemble_634_pt1 | contig 15654 bp, 11 predicted proteins | sample SAMEA104315433__metabat2_high_PE_030 | metagenome-assembled genome bin SAMEA104315433 (sample SAMEA104315433) | gut metagenome | biome: Monkey gut; feature: monkey-associated habitat; material: faeces | place: China | collected 2013 | reverse complement strand
GTTGGTGGTGCTAAAGTTTCTTCTAAAATTGGTGTTTTAGAAAACTTATTAGATAAAGTTGATAACATGATTATCGGTGGTGGTATGGCTTATACATTCGTAAAAGCTAACGGTGGTAAAATTGGTGATTCAATTTGTGAAGACGACCAATTAGAAGTTGCAAAAGCTATCGAAAAGAAAGCACAAGACAAAGGTGTTAAATTAGTAATGGCTACAGACGTTTTAGTTACTGATGATTTCTCAGGTAACGGTACAAACAAAGTTGTTGCTATCAATGATATTCCAGATGGTTTTGAAGGTGTTGATGCAGGTCCTGAATCTCAAAAAGCATTTGCTGAAGTAATCAAATCTTCAAAAACAATTCTTATGAATGGTCCAGTTGGTGCTTTCGAAAATCCTAAATTTGCTGAAGGTACAAAATCAATTCTTAAAGATATTGTAGAAGCAACAAAAAATGGTGCTACATCAGTTATTGGTGGTGGCGATTCTGTTTCAGCTGCTAAAAAATTCTTCAAAGCTGAAGACTTCACTCACGTATCAACAGGTGGTGGTGCTTCATTAGAATTTATTGAAGGTAAAGTATTACCAGGTGTTGCAGCTTTAGATGAAAAATAAGAAAGTTGAGCTTTTAGCTCCAGCGAAAAACTTAGAATGTGCGGTGTCAGCTATCAATTACGGTGCTGACGCCGTTTACATTGGCGCTAATTCTTTTGGCGCAAGACAAAATGCTACGAATAACCTTGACGATATTAAACAACTTGTAGATTACGCTCACAAGTTCTATGTCAAGGTTTTTTGTACTGTTAATACAATTCTTGATGACAATGAACTTTTAAAAGCAAAAGAATTGATAGAAAATTTATACAAGATTGGTGTAGATGCAATTATTATCCAAGATATGGGACTTTTGAAATTGGATTTGCCACCAATACCTCTGCATGCTAGTACCCAATGCGATAATAGAAATTTAGAAAAAGTAAAATTCTATGAAGAAGTGGGGCTAGAAAGAGTTATCTTGGCTCGTGAAACTTCTTTAAAGGAGATTGAAAACATTTGTAAAAATACCAACGTTGAAATCGAAACATTTATTCATGGTGCACTATGTGTAAGTTATAGTGGTCAATGCTATTTAAGTGAATATATTGGCAATAGAAGTGCTAATAGAGGATGTTGTGCGCAACCTTGCCGTAAAAAATATACACTTATGGATGAGGATGGTAAAGTTTTGGCAAAAGACAAACATCTTTTGTGTTTGAAAGATTTTAACGCATCCCCTTATATCAAAAATTTAATTGATGCTGGGGTTTTGTCTTTTAAAATTGAAGGAAGATTAAAGGACGAAAATTATATCAAAAATGTTACAGCGTATTATCGTCAATTGATTGATAAATATGCCGATAAAACATCTTCTGGTATTATTGAATATGATTTTACTCCAGATGTAAATAAGTCGTTTAATAGAGGCTTTACAACGTATTGTCTGGATGAAAATAGAGATATGTATAATTTTAATTCACCAAAATCTTTGGGTGAATATATTGGCAAAGTTACAAAAGTTTCCGATAAATATTTTGAATACAAAGGAAAAGAATTAAATAATGGTGATGGAATTTGTTTTTTTGTAAATGATGAAATGAATGGGACTTTAGTTAATAGAGTTGAAAATAATAGAGTATTCCTAAAGGATACAAAAGCTCTCAAAGTTGGTTTAGACTTCTATCGTAATCAAGATGTGCAATTTGAAAAACAACTTAAAAATTCCAAAACAAAACGTAGAATTAGAGTTGAGATGATTTATGAAAATAATATTTTAACTGCAAAAGACGAAGACTGTAATTTTGTTGCTGTTGATATTACTCAAACTGAAATTCCAAACAACCCTCAAAAGATGAAAGAAACGTTTATTGAACAACTTCAAAAATCTGGTGATTCTGATTTTAGAGTTGAAAATGTTTCTGTTCTAGGTTATTTACCATTTTTAAGAGTTTCTGAAATTAATGCTTTACGCCGTGAAATTTTGGATAGATTGATGGAAGAACGTTTAAAAAATTATAAACGTCATGCACAAAAGAAATTGAAGCACGCTCAATATCCTTTAAAATCAATGGATTACAAGGCAAATGTTTATAATAAATTGGCAAAAGAATTTTATGAAGAATGTGGTTGCAAAATCACGGCGCTAGCTTTTGAAAAAAATCATAAAGTTAAAAATTTAGAATTAATGCGTACAAAACACTGTTTATATAGGGTATTTAACCGTTGCAAATCCCCAAAACAATTGATTTTAATGGATGAAACAGGCAAAAAATACTCTCTAATGCATGATTGTAGCCATTGTGAGATGGTTATTTGTGAACTAATGTAAAAATTTTGTAAAAATTAAGTGTAAAAGTAGCAATTATTATTTTTATGGGTGTTTAATAGTTATCGGTGTAGTAATAAATTATTAAAATATACATTTGTGAGGTAAGAAAAATGGCAATTCAAAAAATTCTAGGTATTAATTTTACTGGTAAAGTGGAAGATAGTAAAAATACGGCAAGAAAACCATTTTTACCTCCTGCAAAACCTGATACTTTCGAACGTACTACAAAGGCTGAAGTTAAGCCTGAAGTAAAAGATAAAGTTATTGATAAATTAGCTAATATGTACAATAAAATGACTCCAATGAAATTGGATAAACAAAGTACAACTATCATGGCTGAAGATAACTTAGATTCAGAAAAAGTTATTGCTATGGCTAAAGATATGACACAAAGAATGACAGACAAAATTCAACTAAGAAGATGTGCTTATGATAAAGCTAATAATTATACAATGAAAGCTGTTCATGGTAATAAAGGTTCTAATTTGAAATTGTTAGATAAAGACTTAAATGTTTTGGCTCAAGAAAGCACAAAGCTTGAATGGAAAGGTAGAAAACCTGTTGCTAAAACAGTTATGACAGAAGATTTTAGAACAAATACTTTTAATGAAACTAAATTTGGTTTTGATAAAGATGGTTATCCATACATGGATTCAGCTATTAAAATTAAACGTGATAAACAAAATAGATTAGTAAGAAAAGAAACTTACGAAAAATCTGATGTTCCAGGTATGTTTAATGTGAAATATGAATTTCCAAATGGTAAAACAAGACAACTTTCAAAAGCAACTGTTGATAAGAAAACAGGTCATACTTTGATTGAAAAAGATTTGCGTTCTACAGATATGACAAGAACTCAATTTAGATATGAAGATGATCCAATGGGTAACAGAATTGTTGATTACAAAATTACTGCTCCAGACGGTAAAGTTTTGATGAATCAATCTCAATCTTTTGAAGTTTTAAATGAAAATACTTTCAGATCATCAAGAAATGATAAATCATATTTAATTCAATATGATAAAAAAGAAAATACAATTACAGTTGTAGACGAACAAAAACAAGATGGTTTCCAAATTCCAATCAAAGGTTTTGTTGTTCCAAAAAATCCAAAGGATAGAAAAAATCCTGCTAAAGTTGATGCAAGTGAACAAAAAATCGTTAACATGTTGAAAAAAATCCCTGGGGATGAATTATTGAACTTGGCAAACACAACTGTTCAAATTGAAGATATTGAAGATAAATTAGGTTCATATCAAATGCCAACATTCTATGAAGTAGGCGATAAACCAGCTACTCCTAAAGTTGACAAGAACGGTAATACTGTTATGGATAATGTATATTCATTCAGTATCTTGAACGTATCAGATGATCCATTTGTATTCTTACACGAATTAGGTCACGCTACAGATATGACTGGTAAACCAGCTGAACTTGTTTTGAATAATCAAGGTCAAGCAATTGATGCAAAACTTTTAGATACTCTTCATGAAGATGAAACTTTCAAGAAAACTTATGCAGAAGAAAGAAAGAATTTCTTGAAAGAATTCCCAACAAATGAAAGAGATCACATTGCATACTTCATTGAAGAAGAAGCTGTTGAAGGTCAACCTGAAAGAGGTAGAGAAGAAACAATTGCAGAAACAAACGCATTGTTGAATACTTATCAATCAGTTGACGTTATCGGTATCAGAACTCAATACTTGCAACAACACTTCCCAAAAACAATTGCATACTTGAGTGAAAAATTGACTCAAACAAAAGACAAAGCTTAAGCAAAATAAAACAAATAAGTAAAAAGCGAAAGTTCAATTAAATTGTTCTTTCGCTTTTTGTATTAAACTGTTATTTTTTTAGTCAGATTTGTTAAAAATTTAGGAATATCTATTTTTGTAATATCGTTATTTTCTTCATTAATTTTATAAAAATTTAAACTACATTCTCTTTCATAAGAAACAGAAACCACGTAATTTTCGTACTCAAAGCTTAAAAGTTTATCTTTAATTCCTGATTTGTATTCTGCTTCATACACTGTCCACATTTGGAAAAATTCTTTTTCTGAAATATCTTCATTAATATTAAAATGTTTCAAAATAGATTTATAATTTCTAGGCTTGATAATTTCTATATCTAGTCCTATTTTATTTTTGTCAAAAGCAATACCTACGAGTTTATTAGAATGACTTATATTAAAATATATAGGGTTGTTTTCAAGGTATGGTTTGCCGTCTTGTTCAAGAATATTTGGCTCAAGATTATATTTATTTTTTAATAGATAATCCAACATTTTTCGTCCAATTTTGTGTTGGATTTTGTTAAATTTTGGTTTGTTATCTATAAAAAGTTTGCTAATATCTACAAAATATATATCCATAACGTAATTTTAACACGAAGTAATGATTATTTGACACTATTGTGTTTCTGTTTTAGCATTTAGAAAAGAATAATTATCACAAGGAAGATATATTTTATGGAATTTTTTAAAGAACATATAGAAGCGTTTATAGAAATAGTTTTAATAATTTTTGTTATTTATGTATCAATGAAAGTTGTTGATTTTATTGATAAAAAACTAAGAGAAAATATAAAAAAAAGACATGGAAATAGTGTAAGATTATTGAGTTTTTGTCCAATAGTTAATAAGATTGCAAAATCTTTAATACTATTTGTTATAATTGCGTCTGTAATGCAAGCTCACGGATATTCAATGACTTCTCTTGTAGCAGGTTTTGGTATTATTGGTATGGCAGTCAGCTTTGCAGCAAAAGAATCTATTGCAAATATTTTTGGTTCAATTGCAATTTTGTATGATAAAGTTTTTGACCTTGGCGATTATATTATTGTTGGAGATGTAGAAGGTACAGTTATAGATATAAGTTTGCGTTCAACAAAAATTAAGACTCTTGATAATTCAGTAATTACAATGCCAAACAATGTCGTTGCAAATTCAACAACTGTAAATGTTTCTGCTATCAAAAATCGTAGAATTGATGAAGTCGTTGGTATTACTTATGATACACCGAATGAAAAAGTTGAAAGAGCTATTGAAATTTTGAAAGAAATTTTAAGAGAAAATGAAGAAGTTGAAACAAATGACGACCTTGTTTATTTGGAAAAACTAAATTCAAGCTCTATTGATATTCATATGCAAGCTTATATTACAACAGGAGCAATAAATTCTTTAAGACGTATTAGACAAGAAATAATTATGGAAATTTTAAAAAGATATAGAGCAGAAGGTATAGATTTTGCCTTTCCTTCTCAATCTTTGTATATTACAAATGAAAATTAAGATTATAGCATTAGGAAAAATTAAAGAAAAATTTATAAAAGAAGGTATAGATGAACTTTTAAAACGTCTAAGACCTTATACTCCAATTGAAGTTATCGAGGTTAACCCAGTTGATATCAAGGATGAGAATTTAATTGAAAATGCCTTAATTCAAGAAGGGGAAAAGATTTTATCTATAATTAACAATGATACGTATTTAATTACGCTTGAAATAGAAGGTAAGCAAATTAGTTCAGAAGAGTTTGCCGTAAAAATAAACGATTTATGCAACACAGGTGTTAACGAGGTAGCATTTGTAATCGGTTCTTCTTATGGTATAGGAAAAAATGTAAAGGCTAGAGCTAATTACAAATTAAGTTTTTCAAAAATGACCTTTTTACATACTTACGCAAGATTATTTTTGCTAGAACAAATTTATAGAGCATTTAAGATTTTGAAAAATGAAACTTATCATAAATAGCCCGAGCAGAGCAATGAGCGAAGCGAAAGGTGAACAATCATAAACGGAAACGATAGGAGTTTTCCTTTTATTTACAATAACAAATACTTACAATTTGTGTTAAAATAAAATCAATAAAGTAGTCGGGTAATCGCGAGGTAAGTCGCAAGACCTACTTTGAGGAAAGTCCGTGCATTCAAGGACAGGCTTCTGGAGAAACTCCAGACGGTGTGAATCGGTGGATTAGGACCACAGAAATGTAGACTGCCGATGGATTTTATATCACAGGCGATGGTGCAACGGTGAGTTAAGAGCTTCACCAGCAATAACGAGAGTTATTGGCTAGGCAACCCCAAGCCGAATGCAAGATAAGATTGAAGGTTTTAAAGACGGTCCGTCAACTTCAGACATATCGCTCGAGAATTTGAGTAATCAAATTACTAGACAGATGATTACCTTAAAACAGAACACGGCTTATGAGCTACTTTATTATTTTAAGAGGCGAAATTGATTTTATCAATTTCGCCTCTTTTGTTTTTATTATTTTAATTATCCGAAAATTCGCTTACTCGTGTGTACGTGTATCTTCTGGAGCTGGTGTTGCTGAATGATTTGCACCATTTACTTCTTCATTTGCTGTTGGATTTGATGTAGCTTGTTCTTGAAGAAGTTTTGTTAACTTTTCAGGATTATAGCTTTCATCTAAGTATTCAATCTTAGCATTTTTCTTTGCTTCTTCTATGAAGTTTTCAAAAATTTCAACTTTTTTATCTTGTTCAAGTTTCATCATGATTTCTTGTTTTACGCTATCAAATGAATCTTTGCCTGCAGCTTTTCTATCTGTAACCATAATGATATGGTAACCGTATTGTGTTTTAACAATATCACTGATTGTATTAGGTTTTTGGTTAAAAGCTGTTTTTGAGAATGGTTCTACCATTTCTTGGCTTGCAAAGAAACCTAAGTCGCCACCTTGTTTTGCAGATTCTTTATCATCCGATACTTCTCTTGCAATTTTTTTGAAAGATGTAGGATCTTTCTTTACTTGTGCTAAAACTTTTTCAGCATCTTTTAATTTTTCTTGCATTTCTTCTGCGACTAATTTGTCTAATTCTGTTTCAGACATATCTTTATGTTTTGCTTTTAAATTTTCTCTGATTTGGTATTCATCAGCAGCAATTAAGATATGTGAGGCTCTAACTTTTTCTGGATATTTAAAACTACTTTCGTTAGCTTTGTAATATCTTCTTGCGTCATCTTCTGTAATTTTTATTGTTTTAATCATACCAACAAGTTTTTCTAATTCTAATTCTCTTGTTAATTCTTTTTTGTATTGTGCTGGTGTTATGCCATTTTGTTTAAGAATTTCATTGAATTTTGCTTTAGAACCAACTTGTTCAATTTTGTTTTTTATAGCAGCATTAACATCTTTTTCTGAAACTTTGATGTTTCTTTTTTCAATTTCTTGGTTTACAAGTGATTCAACGATTAAGTTGTTGATTACTCTACCTTTAATAAGTAGTGATAAAAAGCTATTTTTATTTTTAACGCTTAAACCCAATTGTTTAAACACTGGGTTATTGATTTCGTTATTAAAACTCTTTTCAAATTCTGCTTTTGTAATAACCTTGTCGTTAACTTCTACAATTGCGTCTTTGTTTTTATTGAAAGAACATCCTGTCAATACAAACATAAATGCAATAAGAGTTACAAGTATTTTTTTAGTATTCATAATATTTACCTCTTTTTATTATTTGTGATACTCGAAACTTACTTTGTTAATATTATAGAACAAATCTTCAAGCATGTTAAATTGTTCATTAAAGTTCATATACTGGTTATTGAACAGCAGTATAGATTTTGCGTTTTCTGTTGATTTAGGTGCTTGAACAAATTTTAGCTTTTTAGTTACTTCAGAAGGTAATTTTGAATAAATAATTTTCCATTCAGGTTGTGTGAATGGTGTATAAATTCTTATATTGTCTTCTGTTTCACGAATTACAGAAATATTAATATCTGTTGCTGCAAGACGTAATTTGATTAATTTGATTAGATTTTGAACGCTTTCAGGAGCTTTAGAAAATCTATCTTGCCATTCTTCAGTTATATATTCTAATTCAGTTAAATTATTAACATCTGACAAACGTTTGTACTCAATCATTTTTTGCTCTTTAGAACCCACCCATTCATCTGGAATATAAGCTGTTACGCTCAAATCTACAATTGTAGGTATCTTTTTAGGAGTTGCAGTGCCTTGTAATTCTTTTACAGCCTCGTCAAGAAGGTCACAATATGTATCAAAACCAACATTTACCATGTGTCCGTGCTGTTTTGTTCCAAGAATATTTCCAACCCCTCTAATTTCGATATCTCTAAGCGCAATTTGATATCCACTACCAAGAGTTGTAAATTCTTTTATTGCTTTTAATCTATCTCTTGCATCTTTTGTTAAATTTTTATCAGGTTTGTAGAAACAGAAGCAGAAGGCTTGTTTTTCGCTTCTTCCGACACGTCCTCTAAGTTGATAAAGTTGTGCTAAGCCAAATTTATCTGCATCGTGGATAATCATTGTGTTTGCGTTCGGAATATCTAAACCTGATTCAATTATTGTTGTTGAAAGAAGAATATCATATTCTCTATTTGCAAAATCTACCATTACTTGTTCAAGTTGTTTTTCATCCATTTGCCCGTGACCTATAACAATTCTTGCATTCGGAACAAGTTTTTGTAGTTGTAATTTATATTCTTCAATTGTTTCAACACGGTTGTATAGATAAAAAACTTGTCCTTCTCTATCTAGTTCGTGTGTTATTGCATTTTTTAATGCTGTTTCGTTCAATTCTCCAACAAAAGTTTTAATAGGAAGCCTGTTTTTAGGAGGCGTGTTGATTACAGACATATCTTTTATGCCTGATAGTGACATATAAAGCGTTCTTGGAATTGGAGTTGCAGACATTGTTAAAATATCAATGTTTTCCTTTAATTTTTTAAGTTTTTCTTTATGTCTTACCCCAAAACGGTGCTCCTCATCAATTACAAGTAGTCCTAAATTTTTGAACATAACCTTATCTTGAAGTAATTTGTGTGTAGCAATAACGACATCACATTTACCTAAAGCTAAATTTTTTAAAGTTTCTTTTTGTTCTTTTGGCGTTCTAAATCTTGATAATAATTCTACGTTTATTCCAAAGGGTTTAAATCTTTCAGAAATTGTTTGATAGTGTTGTAGTGCTAAAATTGTTGTCGGAACAATAACAGCAGTTTGATAACCGGAAACAACAGCTTTGAATAAAGCTCTCATCGCAACTTCTGTTTTTCCAAATCCGACATCCCCACAGATAAGTCTGTCCATTGGATTTTCTGATTCCATATCACGTTTAACTTCTTCTATCGCTCGCATTTGGTCAGGCGTTTCTGTATATTCAAAAGCTTCTTCCATTTCAACTTGAAGAGAGGAATCTTCATCATATTTGATACCTTCTTTTAATTTTCTTTTTGCATATAGTTCAAGCAAATCGTATGCAATATATTCAACTTCTTTTTTAACTTTTGATTTTGTGTTTTCCCAGTCAGAACCACCCATTCTTGATAATTTAGGTTTAACAGAGCCTGATCCTCTGTATCTGCAAAGTAGGTTAATTTGTTCTGCTGGAATGTGTAATTTATCTGAGTTAGCGTATTCGATTGTTAGGTAATCTTTATACGCATTATCTATTTTTTGTTGGCTTAAACCTTTGTATATCCCAACGCCGTGAATTGTGTGAACTACGTATTCACCTTCTTTTATGTCATTTATGCTTTCAATATATTCAGGTTTTTCTTTGTAGTAAGATTTTTTACTTGCAGTAATTTCTTTTGAGCGTTTGTTGAATAATTCTGTTAATAGAATAAGTTTTAAATCTTCGATTTCACAGCCTTGAGAGGTTACATTTGGAATATATTCAACATCAAAAATTTCATTTTCTTTTAAAACTTCTTCGACACGTTTTTCATAATCTGTTGCAATTATTATTTCATAATCTTTTTTGCTTTTTAAAAATGACGCAACCTCTTTCATATTTGCATTAAAGTTACGCATAGTTGAGGCATTAAATTCTATAAAATTGTCATCGTAAGTTTCAATAAAGTTATTAAAATTTATTTTTACAAAACTCGCAGTGCTTTTTACAAAATCTTCAAAAGGGATGTGATTTTTAGCTTTTAAAGGTTTTGTGATTTCTGTTTTTAAATTTTCTGCATACTGTTTTTCAAAATTTTCATCCAAAAGCTTGTATCTTGAATATATTTCAGAGGCTTCGTCAAAAATTAGAATATAATCTTTAAAATAATCAAGCATACTAACTAAATCAGCGTTGTGTTCTGATTGATAAACTTCTATTCCTTCTTCATAATCTTCTGCAATGAATTTATAACAAGGTTTAATGGATATTTTCTCAACCTTTGAAATAGATTTTTGTGTTTCATTGTTGAAATATCTAATATCAACTATTTCATCACCCCATAACTCAATTCTTACTGGGTTTTCGTCTAGTGTAAATACATCAATGATATCTCCACGAACAGAAAATTCTCCAATATCTGTTACCATTGTTTCTCTTTTGTAACCGAGGTTTACAAGTTTTTGAAAAAAATCTTTTAAGTCTAAATCTTCCCCTTTTTTTAGGGTGATTGTATTTGTTTTGAAAAATTTTTCTGTTGGAAATTTTTCTAATAATGCTTTTACTGGTACGAAAAGCATATCAGGCTTTTCTTCTAAAAGTGATACCTGTCTTGAATATTCGTATTTGTTTCGTTCAACAGTTTCATACAACGAGATTTCTTGAAATGGAAAAATCTCAGAATTTTTGTTAAAAACTTTTTTCAAATCATTTTGAAATTTTAAAGAATCTTGCTCTGTCGGTGTTATAAAAAGTATTTTTTTCTTTGAATATTCTGCAACTTTTTCAGCCAAAACCAATCGTAAGAAAGAAGTAACACCACTTACGGTAAAGGATTTTGACTTTAGTACATTATTTTTAAATGAAATTAAATTTTCATTATTTATAAATTTCAACATTATTTTAAATTAGGGCTTTGATAATCAATACCCAACTCTCTTAACGCTTTTATAAAATGTTCTGCACATTGTCTTTGAGCATCTGGTGGAATAGCTCTTAATAATTCAACTGTTTTTGATATAACAGGGTCTTTGTCGTACCAACGAGTACCATTGGCAGGTTTTACCATTTCATAAAATCTATCAAGGGCAGTCTTAGAAACTTTTTCTTCAATCATTTGTAGAAAAACTTCTGCTTGAGCTTTTAATTCTTCTTGATAATTTTTTAGTAAATTAATTACTTCCATAAGTAATGGATCGTGGTCATACCAACGTTTATAAGTGGGCATCGTAAACCCCCTTTAAGTCTTTGTCTGATGAATCGTCTGAATTAAATCTTTCAATTTTACCACCAAGTGCTGAAATCTTTTGTTCAAAGTTTTCATAGCCTCTATCAATGTGATAAAGATTTTCAATAATTGAAGAACCTTCTGCCATAAGTGCTGCAACAACAAGCGAAGCCCCTGCTCTCAAGTCGCTTGCGCTAAGAGTTGTTCCTGTTAGTTTCTTAACACCTTTGATAATAGCGTGGTTTCTGTCTTGGTGAATATCAGCACCCATTCTTCTAAGTTCAGGTACTTGCATAAATCTGTTTTCGTATAAACTCTCTGTAATGATACCAACACCGTTTGCAGTTGATAAAAGAACCATTGCCATAGATTGTAAATCCGTTGGAAATCCTGGGTATGGTTGAGTTACAAAGTTAACTGTGTTCAATCTTGATTTGCAAGAAACTTCAATCACAGTTGGTTCAATAAGTTTGATACTTGCGCCCATCTTCAATAACTTATTAGTAAAGAAAGTTAAGTGAGCTGGGAAAATATTTTTAATAAGAGCTTTACCACGAGTTGCTACAACTGCAGTCATAAACGTACCTGCTTCAATTCTATCAGGAATTGTTGTGTATTCTATTTCGTGTAAATCTTCTTGTTTAACACCATTAATTGTAATATCAGATGTGCCTGCGCCAACAACATCAGCACCCATTGCGTTTAAGAAGTTCGCAAGGTCAATGATTTCTGGTTCTCTTGCTGCGTTTTGAATTGTTGTTGTGCCGTCTGCTAATATTGCAGCTAACATTAAGTTTTCTGTTGCGCCAACTGATGGAATATCTAAATAAATTTCGCAACCAGTTAATTTTGGTGCTTTTGCAATAACGTAACCATTTTCAATCTTGATTTTAGCACCCATTGCTTCTAAACCTTTGATATGGAAGTCAACTCTTCTTTCTCCGATAGCGCAACCTCCTGGTAGTGCAACAACTGCTTCTCTACATCTTGAAACTAAAGCTCCTAAAATAATAAAAGATGCTCTCATTTTGCTAACAAGTTCATATTTCGCAGTAACGCTTATTAAATCTGTTGCATCAATTTCAATTGATTTAGTTTCTCTATTATAATGAGTTTTTGCTCCTAATTGCTCAATTACGCTAAGCATAATCTCAACGTCTGTAAGCTCAGGAACATTATGAATTCTTGTAGAACCCTTAACTAAAATAGAAGCTGCCATAAGTTTAAGTACGGCATTCTTTGCCCCACCTATGTTTACTTCGCCTCTTAATGGCGTTCCACCTTTTATATTATATTTTTCTACCAAGGTTCTCTCCTTGAACAAATAATCCGATTATCTAGTGATATTATAATACACTTTACATACTAAGTTGTAAAGTAGTTATAAAAATCTTATTTTTGTGTGCAAAGTTTATTTGCAGATTTGTGCCCACTGAAGGCTTCTAATCCTAGATATTTAGCTGCTGAACCAAGTTCTTGTTCTATTCTTATTAATTGGTTATATTTTGCCATTCTGTCAGAACGAGAAGCTGAACCTGTTTTAATTTGTCCACTATTTGTTGCTACTGCTAAGTCTGCAATGAAGGTATCTTCTGTTTCTCCAGAACGGTGTGAAACAATTGTTGTGTATCCTGCAGCTTGCGCCATTGCAATAGCGTCAAGTGTTTCTGATAATGTTCCAATTTGGTTCACTTTGATAAGAATTGAGTTTGCAATACCTCTTTTAATACCTTCGCTCAATCTTTTTGTATTAGTTACGAACAAGTCATCACCTACAAGTTGGCATTTGTGTCCAATTTTTCTTGTAAGCATTTCCCAACCTTCCCAGTCTTCTTCTGCCATACCGTCTTCAACTGAAATGATTGGATATTTGTCAACCCATTCTTCTAAAAATTCTACCATTTCTTCTCTTGAAAGTGTTCTGTTTTCACCTGCAAGAGTGTATTTGCCATCTTCGTAGAATTCACTTGATGCAACATCTAAACAAATTCTGATATCATCTGTTGTGTAACCTGCTTTTTGAATAGCTTCAACGATAAAGCATAAGGCTTCTTCGTTTGAATTTAAGTTTGGAGCAAATCCACCTTCATCTCCAACTGATGTTACATAACCTTTGTCTTTTAAAATTCCTTTTAATGTATGGAAAACTTCTGTACCCATTCTTATAGCATCAGAAAAAGTAGTTGCACCAACAGGAGCAATCATAAATTCTTGGAAATCAACATTGTTATCTGCATGAACTCCACCGTTAATAATATTCATCATTGGAACAGGTAATGTCATAGCGTTGATACCACCAAGGTATCTGTATAAAGGCATTTCATAAGCTAAAGATGCAGCTTTTGCACTTGCAAGAGAAATACCTAAAATAGCGTTAGCACCATATTTTGATTTGTTATCTGTGCCATCTAATTCTCTCATTATTCTATCAACTTCTTGTTGATTTGCTGCGTTTTCGCCAATTAATTCAGGTGCAATTTTTGTGTTAGCATTATCAACTGCTTTTAAAACACCTTTGCCCATATATTTATGTTCGTCATTATCACGAAGCTCTAAGGCTTCAAATAAACCTGTCGAAGCCCCTGAAGGAACAGCTGCTCTGCCAACTACTCCGCTAGAAAGCTTTACATCAACTTCTACAGTTGGGTTTCCTCTTGAATCTAAAACTTGTCTTGCAACAACATCTTCAATATAAGTTGGCATAATCGCTCCTTTTTGTTATTTCATAAATGTTACTGCCTAATTATAACCAAGAAAAATAACCTTTTCAAGTGGGTTGGATTAATTATATTTAGTATTTGCAAGCCTCAATCCATCTGTTTATTAAATTATAATCTTGTGTATTGTATTTGCCACCACTTGCAAATTCAGCAAAATATTCATCATAAATCTCTTTTTGTTTAAAGAAATCTTCTAAAGCACCTTTTTTATTGTTTAAATAATATCTGCAAATGCCTCTATAAAAATAAGCATCAGGAAATTTATAAGTAGTGTATTCAAGTTCTTTTGTATACAAATTTTCTGCTTCTTTATATTTTTTTAATTGGAAATTTGCCGTAGCTAATCTGTCATAAGTTCTTGTATACTTATCATTACTAGATTTAAAAAATGTTTTTGAGAATATATTATCTTTAAAAAATGCCTCGTCCCATTTTGATTTAGCATTACTTTGAATTAAAACAAGTGCTTTGTTGGCAGAGTCTATTTCTTTTTCGTATTGTCCTTGAACTTCGTAAATATATGCCTCGTATAAATAGACATTATAGTCGCTTGGTTCTATAGTTTTAAGATATTCAACTTTTTCCATTGCGGCTTTATAATTTCCTGCATTTCGTAAATCATCTATATCTCTATAATTTTGGATATACTCCTCATTTTCTGGCGACATATTAGATGAAGTTAGCATGAAAAATAATGAAAGAAAGAGAAAGAAAAAACTAATTCCCACAAGAATATAGCTAAATATTACAGGTTTTGCATTTTTTCTTTTTGAGAGGGGTAATCTTTTTCCGTGAGCTTTGAAGTAGTCAATATCTCTTTTGAGTTCTTCGTCCTTGCTATTAACGGTGTAAGAGAAATTTGGTATGTATTTTGATACAGAAATCATATCGAGGATAAATTGATATGCACAGCCAAAAGCGAACTTTGAGGGTTCAACATGAAAAGTGTCTAATCCGTGAGTCTTTGAATTAATAGTTACTGTATATATTACGTTTAAAAATTGACCTTTTGAATAAGATATACGCTCCATATTCGTTATAATAGAAAAACTTAATATATCAGATAACTTAATTGTTTTTACTTTTTCGACCTTACCTCTTTTTTTATAAACAATTTGCATTAAACCATTTGTAAAAACAAAATAGGCAACATAAATATCATTTTTTAAAACTTCTTTAAACCCAAAACCAATTAGAGTACATAAAAGAATGATTAGACTTACTAAATCCCATTTTGCTTTTTCTGAAGTAGCACTTGCGTCAGCTATAAATAAATAATAAAACAAACCACAGACTGCAATAACAACAAAACATAGTATTCCAAATAATATAGGTGATATACGGCTTTGAACTTTTATCTTTTTCATAGGTTTAATTATAACACTAAAATTTGTTGAACAAGTATGCCCAACCTAAGATTGTCGGCTTAGTAAAGCCGACCTGATTTTCTCAC
>SAMEA104315433__coassemble_600_pt1 | contig 16311 bp, 15 predicted proteins | sample SAMEA104315433__metabat2_high_PE_030 | metagenome-assembled genome bin SAMEA104315433 (sample SAMEA104315433) | gut metagenome | biome: Monkey gut; feature: monkey-associated habitat; material: faeces | place: China | collected 2013 | reverse complement strand
AAATTTTCCCTAAGTAAATTTTAAATTTCCCTTACTCTTATATAAAGTCCATGACTTCAAAATAATTGCCTAAATTTTTTAAATTTGTTAAATAATTTTAATAATTTCATTTTTGTTGTAGTATTACGTATGGATACAAATCCATTAACGAAAGGTTAGTACAAATTTATAGGAGAGATTATGAAAGAACTTTCACCTTTACAAATCGAAAGATTGAAATATCAACCTAAACTTCCTGAAACTTTAAAAGCAGGTATTAACAATTTAGTTTGCGTTGAAAAAGAAAAAACTGAAGCCGTAAAAGATAAAGACCAAATCAAAGAATTATTCAAAAATACTTACGGTCAAGCAATTGTAGAATTTGCAGTAAGCAATGATACAAAAAAATCAGAAGTAAAAAATGTTGGTGTAATCCTATCAGGTGGTCAAGCTCCTGGTGGTCACAACGTTGTAGCAGGTTTATATGACGCTTTAAAACAAGCTAATCCAGAAAATAAATTATATGGTTTCTTAGGTGGTCCATCAGGTATTATCGAAGGTAAATACGTTGAATTTGATGACAAATTCATTGATGCTTACAGAAATACGGGTGGTTTTGATATCATCGGTTCTGGCAGAACAAAATTAGAAACTGAAGAACAATTCGAAAAATCTTTAGCAGTTTGTAAAAAATTAAACATTTCTGCAGTAGTAATTATCGGTGGTGACGATTCAAACACTAACGCAGCATTATTAGCAGAATGGTTCGTTGCAAACAATACAGGTATTCAAGTTATCGGTTGTCCAAAAACAATTGATGGGGACTTGAAAAATGACCAAATCGAAATATCTTTCGGTTTTGATACAGCTACAAAAACTTATGCTGAATTAATTGGTAACATCCAAAGAGATGCTAACTCAGCTAAAAAATATTGGCACTTTATTAAAATCATGGGTAGAAGCGCTTCTCACGTTGCAGTTGAAGCTGCTTTACAAACTCAACCAAATATCTGCCTAGTTTCAGAAGAAGTTGAAGAAAAGAAAATGTCTTTAAATCAAATCGTTGAAGACATTTGTAAAATCATTTGCAAACGTGCAGAAAAAGGTAAAAACTTCGGTATTATTATCGTTCCAGAAGGTTTAATCGAATTTATTCCTGAAATGAAAGACCTTATCTCTAAATTGAACGACTTAACTCACGATTTAGAATCTGACGAAAAATATCAAAACGTACGTTCAGAAGAAAAATTCACAATTATTGCTTCTAAATTAGACGAAGCAAACGCTAAATTATTCATGAGCTTACCAGCATTAATCAAAGCTCAATTATTGATGGACAGAGACCCTCACGGTAACGTTCAAGTTTCAAGAATTGAAACAGAAAAATTATTAATCGAAATGATTAGAACAAGATTGAACGAACTTAAAGACGAAGGTATTTACGTAGGTAAATTCTCTGACCAAGCTCATTTCTTCGGTTACGAAGGTCGTTGCGCATTCCCATCAAACTTTGATGCTGATTATTGTTATTCTTTAGGTTTCAACGCATTTGCATTGATTAACTTTGGTTTGACTGGTTACTTATCATCAGTTAAAAACTTGATTAATCCTGCTAATGAATGGGTTGCTGGTGGTGTTCCTCTAACAATGATGATGAATATGGAAAAACGTCACGGTGCTATGAAACCAGTTATCCAAAAAGCTTTAATCAAACTTGATGGTAAAGTATTCAAAGAATTAGAAGCTATGAGAGAAGAATGGGCTATGAACGACCATTACTTATTCCCAGGAGCTATCCAATACTTTGGACCAACTGAAGTTTGCGACCAAACAACAGTTACTCTTCAAATTGAACACAAATAGTTTGATTTAAAAGAATAAATAAAAGACCTGCTAAATCTAGCAGGTCTTTTTAGTTTTAAAAATTAATCTTTATATTGAAAAAAAGTTTTTCTTAATTTGAGTTGCGTCAGCATTTGCTTTTTTATCATTACCAAGAATTTTTGCTGTTTCTTCATCTCTTTGTAAAAGCTTTTCATATTTGGCCAAATCTTTTGGCGTCATCAAATATTTTAATGAGTCCAAAGTTGATCTATTTTCTGCAGAGAAATTATCCAACATATAGCTAAATACTTCTGATTTTAAACCACTTAAAATAAGTCCTTTTATTTCAGGTAAAGTAGCACTGTTAAGCAATTTTTCAACAGCAACTTGTTGTTCTTTTGGAGCTAAAGCTTTTACTTGTTTAGCTTTTTCAATCGTGTTCAATGACATACTTGAAACAATTTTGTTAATAACTGTAGAAGAATCTGATTTTACAGACGCAGAAGTAGTTTGTGACGTTGTAACTTTTACATCTTCAGTTTTAGATGATGAATCACTTACTTTTGCAGAATCTTTTTTAGTTTCTGTTTTGTTTGATTTTGTTTCAGTAACTGTCTTACTATAAGTATTATTTATATCGTTTTGACGTTCAAACTCATCAATTCTTGAAATAGCATCTTGATTAAAATTATCAAGATTTTGTGCCATTAATTCTGCACGAAGTTGCTTAATCTCATCAGATGCACCCATTTCTTCATAAGTAGCATGAGCATTTTCGTTGGCTTGAACTTGTTTATCAGCATCTTCAATAGAAGAAATAACATCTAACGAATCTTGGATAACATCTTTGTCACCTGTTTGTGCTGCGTATTCATCAATTGGTTTATTTGCAGCAACTTTTAAATCGTCGTTATCTTCTTTTTGTAACTGTTCTGCTAATCCATGAGCACCTTCTTTACCAGTTAAATCGATAACTTTTCTACCAATATCTTGAGCTGATTCTACATCAACTTCGCCAGTTTCTGCATCAACTGTATTACCAATGTTTTGCGTCATAGATTCAGCAACGATTTTTTCATTACCAGTTTCTTTTGCAGCATCAGCTAAAGCATTTCTTACTGCTTTACCTTTTTTACCACTCATTCTAGTAGAAGTTTCTGCCATAGCACTAGCATTTTCAGCACTATTTGCACGTGATGGATCCATAACTCCAGCTAATACATTTGCCATTTCATCTTCTGATAAGTTGCCATATTTTTCATAGAAACCACCCAAGATGTGTACCATTTGTTGAGAAGCTTCTGTATTCATGTCAGAGTTTTTAACCAAGCTTCCAATTCTAGCTTTGATTTTTTCTTTGTCGCCACCACATTCTTTATATACTTTTTTAATGTATTCTGCAGCTAGAGCTTCTTTTTCGTTGTTTAGCTTTTGCTCAATTTTCTTTTTATCTTTTTCTAAGTTTGCTTTTTCTTTTTTCAACTCTTTAGCACGGCTTGGATTAATCTTTTCAATCTCTGCAATATTTTCATCTGTAAGTTTTTCCAAACTTACATTAATTGTTTCAATATTTTGTTTTGCAGTTGCTTCTTTTGTTTGCAATTCTGCTAATCTATCTTTGCCTAAAGTTGCAACTAAATCTTCATCAATAGAGTTGCCGTCTTTAACAAAACCACGTTCGCCATATACAGCATCTCTTTCGATAACTTGGCCATTTGCAAGCGTCATTTTAGCTTTACCGTCAGCGTACTCAGTACTTAGTACTTTCATACCTTGTTTTGCACGTAAAGCTTGTTGTTCTTCTGTTAATAATTTTACTTTTTGCGTTCCATCAGCAAGAGTTTTTGTAACCTGAGTACCATCCTCTGAATACTCAAGTTTTACAACATTTGCACTATCATCATCAATAAAAGAAATCTTATTTGTTCCATCATAAGAAGACATAGAAGTATTCAAGAAATTGCTGAAAGCATTAGCTTTTATGCTAGATGCAAAATCCATTTTTGGAGCTTCTAACTTAAAGTTCATTACGTCATCTTTAGAGTCTTTCAAGCCTTTTGTCATGCCTGAACCATTCAAGTTTGATAGAGTCTGAGTTTCAAAAGAAGTTTTGTTAAAACTCAAACCATTACCCAAATCCGTATTTGTAGAGCCAAAACCAAATACAGAATTTTCGTTTGCCATACTTGTAGATGCAGACGTATCAAAAAGTGAAGTATTACTAAAACTATTATTTAGCTTAGTACCAAAACTATTAGAAGAAATATCCGATGCATTTCCACCTAAAATTCCACCTGATGAATTGTTATTTAATCGTTTTGCATTATTTTCGTTTTTAGAAAAGTCTATAACAATATTATTCGCCTCAGCAATCTGCTTAACCTCAGCTACTGTGGCGTTTTGTGACAAATTAAATTGTTGCTTAATTGCCTCTAAAGACAAACTCTTGCCCATAGTTATCCTTATATTTATATAGACTCTATATTATAAAAGTGATTTTTTCCTCATTTTTTGATACGATTTTGGACATGTTTTAAAAATTTTTACAAAATTTTACAATCATGCAAATATTGATAAATACATGATTTTAGCCAATTTGAATTTTGAAAATAACCTCTAAAATACCCTATTTTGTAAAATTTTATTGCAAAAAAATAGCTCGAAATTATCGAGCCATTTTTAATTATTTCATAAAAAAGTTTTGACCTTGATTTTCATGCACACTCAAAATCTTTTCATATCTTGCGATATCTTTTGGTGTCATCAAATATTTTATAGAATCTAATGTTGATTTATTATCAGGAGTAAGATTATCTAACAAATAATTTACAACTTCTGATTTCAAACCACTTAATGCAAGTCCTTTAATTTCTGGTAAAGTTGCATTCATCATAAGTTTTTCTATTGCAGTATTCTTTTCATTTCCACCCAAAGCTTTGATTTGTTTAGCTTTTTGTGTAGTATTTGTTTTTGTATTAGAAATAATACTTTGAATACGTTTTTCTGAAGCTTGAGCTTTTGATAAAGTAGTTGTAACTGTTGTTTTTGCAGGAGTTTCTGCTTTTTCAGTCGATGTAGTTTTTGTATCAGACTTTGTAGAAGTGTCTTTTGAAGATGTATCTTTAGCAGATTCACTTCTTGTTGGACCTTGTCCTGATTCATATCTTTCACGAGAATTGTTTAAAACTTCTCGAGTACTTTCATAACCAGAATTTTCTAATTTACTTATGATTGCATCACGATTATCTTCATGGAAATAATAAGCATTTTCAGCCATTGCATTGATATATGCTTCGTTATTTGATGCCATAACTGTATCAGATGCAGTGTTTTGGTTATCTTTTGTTAATTGATAAGTGTTTCTAGCAGTGTTTTCTTTAACTTTATCTGTAGCACCATTTTGGAATAAATCATTGAATAAGTTTAATTGGTACTCTTCATTAACTTTTCCATCTTTATCTTTAAAATATGTACCGATATTATCAGACATTGATAAATCTACTTTTTCATTTTTAAGTTCACGGTATCCATTCAAAATTCTATTTTGAGCTTCAACATCTTGCATTGCGCCAACTTTACTTACAGCAATTGCTTGCGCATCTTCACCAAATTTTTCTTTAATGTGAGCATGTGCTTGTTCTTGAACAGATTGGTCTAATTTATCAACATCTTCTGCTAATACTCTTTGTGCAATTGCTTGAAATTCTGGATTTTCATATTGGTGAGCTTTGATAAACGCATCCAATTGTCTATCAGTATCCAAAAATTTACAAGTACGAGTTAATCTTTCAACATCTTCTGGTGTCTTACATCTTTTCATGTATAATTCATATTGGTGAATTACAGAAGATTTCAAACCTTTTGCTTTATTCTTAGGGTCATTGTTGTAGTTGGTAATCATATCATTCATGAACTTACCAGCAATCTTATCCTGTTCCTCTGGTGACATTTTGTCCCATTTTTCTGTTGTTAAACCATGACCATAATTTTTGATAATAAATTCGTCATTAAAAACTTGCCCCTTTGCAGGAGTATATGTCTTTTTAGTTTCTGTTTCTACAGTTGTCTTTTCTTTTGCATTTTCAGGTTTTTGAACATTTTCTGTTTTTATAGATTTTTGAATACCTAAACCCATATCATCATCATTTGATGTTTGTTGACTAAACACAGAAACATTGTCTTTATTTGAAATTGTAGTATCATTATTTTTGCCATAAATATCTATAGCCTCTGGAGTTTGGTCCACAGACTTTTTATTTTTGACTTCATTGTCATCTTCAGATTTTTTAAATGGGTTCCACGAAATTGCAGACAAGTCCATAATAATTCAATCCTTTAATGCACACTTACACTATATTAAAGTAATTATATATAGTGTAAATTTCAGTATTCATCATGGTTTCGGGCATATTGTTACAAAATTTTACAATTTTTGCAATATTTCTTAACACTTTGCACCTTATAGTCAAAACATGCTCTACATCATGTTTTCACATGTATTTTATATAATATTCTATATTTACATTTTTGTAAAGAAATGTTAAAATACATGATATAAAAAAGGCAATTTTTTAACATTTGAATTGTTTATATAAACATAAGAGAGGATTTAAGTATGAACAACAATGTAATTGAATTAAACTTTAAAAAAGCAACTGAAACAACTGATGTAGTTAAAGAGGTTAATAAAACTGTTGTTCAAACAAATCCTATTTACAAAAAAATGTTAGCTTTCCACAATGCTAAGATTGGTGACAAACTAACAATTTCTGATTTATTACGTTAATATTTAATATATGTACAATATCAAAAATAGCATATTTTTGAGTCTTGATAAAACTCAAAAATCAGCGTTATGCAACTTCTTGAGGGCTTTAGTTAAAAAAAGTCCTTCTTTGAGTGTCTATGATATTTTTGATAAATTTATCGAAGATGAGCAATATTACTTTGATGTAGGAAATCCTCATTTTGAATTTTTGAAAGAATTACTTGGAGATGATGAATTTCGCACTGAAACAATAAAGTATCTTCAAGAATGTAAAAACTACTATAATTACAAAGAAAAACAAAAACCTTTAATTGAAAAGCAAAAAGCATTTGAAAAAGAAAAACGTAAATTTTTACAAGAAGTTAAAATGGGAAAAGAAAAACCTACAAAAAAACAACTTTATTATTATGAGCGTTTGTGCAAAAAATATAATATAGAAATGAAAGACACTAATGAGCTTTCAAAATTAGATTTAAGAAATATGATAAGCGAGATAATTGATGAGCATTCAAGAGATAGCGAACCTTTTAATTGATGCAGGTATTGAAAAAAATGAAGCCAATGCAGAAGTTAAATTATTACTAGAACATTTTTGCAATTTTAAAACAATTGATATTCTTTTTGGCAAAAAATTGGATACATCAAAGTTAAATTTGGTAAAAGAAAAAGTTTTAGAACGAATTAGAACAGGAAATCCCGTTCAATACATAATTGGATTTGCCGATTTTATGGGTGAAAAATTTATAGTTAATAAAAATGTTTTAATACCTCGTGATGAAACCGAAATTTTGGTAACTAAAGCTATCGAAATTGCACTCAAAACAAATTCTAAAAAAATCTTAGATATAGGCACTGGAAGTGGCTGTATTGCATGTTCTATTGCAAAAGCTATAGATGGATTGATTTTAGGAATAGACGTCTCTAAAGAAGCGCTAGATGTCGCTAATAAAAATGCAGAAAGATTAATTCTTAATAAAAGAGTATCTTTTAAAGAGTCTGACTTATTTTCAAACCTTGAAGGTGAAAAATTTGATATTATTGTGTCAAATCCACCATATATTCCACCACAAGAAAAAGCTAATATTCAAAAAGAAGTTTTGAAAGAACCTGATTTAGCCTTATATACAAAAGATAATAAAGGTTTAGAATTTTATGAGAAAATTACTCAAAATGCACCAAAATACTTAAATAAAAACGGATATATTTTATTTGAAATCGGTATTAATCAAAGTGAGGATGTAAAAAATCTTCTTTTGAAAAATGGATTTAAAAATATACAGATAGAAAAAGATTTGGCAAATATTGATAGAGTTGTGATTGCTCAAATTTAAAATTATAGAAATTTAAAAATATGGCAAAACAAAAAGTTTTGCCATATTTTTAAATAAAAACTTTACACCAATCCCTCTTTCAAAGCCTTTACGGCAGCCTGCGTTCTATCGTCAACTACAAGTTTTTGTATAACATTACAAACGTGTGCCTTTGCAGTATGCTCACTTATTGTCAAAAGTTGCGCAATTTCGTGATTAGATTTACCATCTACAATAAGTTTCAAAACCTCGTATTCTCTTTGTGTTAAATTAGAATGCTGTTCACGAAAAGCAGCTCTTGTCATTTGTCGTTGAGGAATAATTGCACCACTGTTTTTATCCCTCAAAATAGGTACAGCTTGTGGGTCAATCCACATTGCGCCCTCTTTAATGCTTCTAATTATCATCATTAAAATATCTGTGTTTATATCCTTTAAAACATAAGCACTTGCACCAGCAGAAAGTGAATTAAAAATTTCTTTTTCAGATAAATGACTTGTTAAAACTACAACTTTAATCTTACTGTTATACTCTAAAACCTTTTTGGTAAGTTCAATTCCTGACATATCAGGTAAACCAATATCCATTAAAACAATATCAATTTGCATTGTTTTAATAATATCCATAGTGTCTTTCGCATTCTCTGCTTCTGCAACAATTTTCAAATCATTATATCCGTCAAACAAGGATTTTAAACCGACTCTCATTAATTTATGGTCTTCTACCATTAAAATTCTCACTGGTAAGCTTGTCATGATAAATTCCCCCTACTTTCTCCGTATTTTAATAATATATTTTTTTAAATAAAAAAAAATCCGAAAGAATGAAACATAAAGGGTCATTATTTTTCGGATTTTTATACTATCTAAAATCTAATTTATTATTTAAGTAAAGTGTTTGAAACTTTATCCATAAATGCTGCTGAATTTTTTAAAGCTGCTTGAGCTCTAGCAGAATCTTGAGCTAATTTAGAAGTTTGAGGATTAGTTACAACAGTTTGTTGAGGTTGAGCTTGAGCTTGAGGTTGTTGAGCAACAACAGATTCATTATCTTCTAAAGATTTTGCAACTTGTGCAAGTTGTTCTCTGTTTAACATTTGAGAAGGTTGTTGGCTCATAATCAAGTTTCTGCAAGCTTCTTGAACTAATTTGTAGTCTTCAGTTTCTGTTCCCTCAGCTTCCATTCTTTGGTTTGCTGCTTCTAATAAAGTTTGTAAAACTTCTTCATCATTTTGTGCCATTTCAGCAATTGCATTTGTTTCTTCTTCTTTAGCTTTATCCAATTCAGATTTACCAACTAATTTTCTTGAAGCATTAGAAGTTAAACCTTGAACAATTGAACCACCAATATATGAACAAGCTTTATCTGCAAATACACCAACTAATGCACCTACTTTAGTATTACCTGTTGCAGCTTTAATAATGCTACCAACTTTTGAACCTAAAACAGAACCTGCTACCCAACCTGCTACTGATGAAAGTGTTGTAATAGCTGATTTACCTAATTGTTTAAAACCTCTTTTTGCACCTAATTTTTTGAATGTAGGAACAACATTAAATGCAGTTTCCATACCACCTTCAACAACTAACATAAATGTACCAGCTTCATTTCTATAAGCATCTAAACATTTTGAGAATGTTGGTGATTTAACTGCTAATTTATTTAAGCCATTGTTTACAGCTGTAATACCTAAAGCATTTTTAATACCATTAAAAATACCACCAGTTTTTGCAGCTTCTGCATAATCTAAAGCTCTTGCTTCAACTAATTTTTGATTTGCTTTTTTCAATAAATTTTTAGCATTACCAGTTGAACCTGTTACACCTTTTGCATAATTTTGAGCTTGTTTATATAAATCTTGAGTTTGTTTTGATAGTGTTTTTGTATATTCTTCTACTGGAATATTTGATAAAACGTTTTGTGCATCAACATTTCTTAAAACACCTTTAATGCCAGAATTTTTTAAAATATTGTTTGTTGATTTAGCATCTTTTACAACTTCTTTAAACGCATTTTTGTAGTTGCCTTTGTTTGTTTTTAACCATTGGTAACCATCAAATGCAGACATTGTCAAAGGATATGACATTAAATTCATAGGATCTAAACCATCAGTGATTTTTTCTTCTTTAGGTTTAACTTGCAAACCATTAGCATATCTTGCTAGGATTTGTAAGTCCTTTTGAGGGTATCTATATGATTTTGAACCTAAACCTTGTACCAATTTAACCACCAATTAATAAACCTTACTCTTATATAAAAACTTTTTTCACATGGAAATTGCCTATTTTCCATGGTTTTGAGAGTTTTTATTAACTTATGTAACAAAAAATAAGTTTTCTGAAATTTCAAAATTCCAAAATTGTTTATAGAGGAGTAGAGAGTAAAATGTGAGGAGTTTAGACATGCCTGTCGGAAACATGAAAATTGATCCGTTGCAACAACAAATGGAAATGGTTATTAGTAATTCGAAACCTAAAACTGACGAAGAAAAGGCTGAAGACAGATCGGACATGCTATTTTCTTACATGAATATGATTGCTTTCAACAATAAAGTAGATTTGAAATTAAATTAAAAAACACACACTAACTAAACACTTACTCACACACACTTTTAGACATTAATTACCTTAAATGAAAGTTTTAATGTAAAGCCTGATTTATTTACAAATCGGGTTTTTTTTTGTAGAATATCTACATAAACAACGAGGACATAAAAATATGAAATTATGTGTTTACTTTGGAACATTTAACCCTATCCACAATGCACACTTAGCAGTCGCTAATTTTGTGAGAACAAATTACGATTTTGACGTAATTTTGTTTGTGCCTGCATACAAACCACCTCACAAAGATATTGATGATGAATTAGCTCACCATAGACTTAATATGGTTAAATTGGCTATTTCTGGTGAAAGTTTATTTAGTTTTAGCAATATTGAATACAGTAACGTAAGATATTCATATACATACCTTACAATTCAAGAATTATACAAACGTTATACAGGTATCGAAGGTAAAATAAACTTTATTATTGGTTCAGATGCATTTAAAGAGTTTGAAACTTGGTACCAAGCTGAAGAATTGAAAAAATTAATCAAATTTATTGTATTCCCAAGACAAAAAGAATTTAGTCTTCACCAATTTGATTATTTAAAAGAAAGAGGTTATGATTTTGAAATAGCTCCTCTTCAATTCATTGATTTATCTTCAAGAGTTATTCGTTCAAGAATAAAAAAAGGTAAATCAGTACAAGGTTTATTACCACCTGCAGTAATTGATTATATCAATAAAAATGGCTTGTACAGACCAAAACCTGAAGAGGATGAGGGTACAATCTTGTTAAATACTGTAAAAATTAACAACGAAAAAGATGATGAAGACAACAACAATAAACCAAAAACTTAATCTCAATGAAATAAAAGATTGGTTAAAAGAAAATTTAAACGATGAAAGATATAGACACACTTTAGGTGTTGCAGATTGTGCTAAAGAATTAGCACTAAAATTTGGAGTTAATCCTGATAAAGCATATTTAGCAGGACTTCTTCATGATTGTGCAAAATGTTTAGACAAAGAAACTTCTAAATCATTTTTTGATAAAGTCAAAATAACAGAAGAAGAAAAGATTAACTATAAGACATGGCATGCACCTATAGGCGCTTATTTTGCTAAAACTTTATTCCATATTGAAGATGAAGAAATTTTGTCAGCAATAAGATGGCATACTTTAGGAAAATTAAACATGTCACTTTTTGAAAAAATTATCTTTCTTGCAGATAAAATAGAAACCGAAACTCGTGACAAAGATTGGTGCGAACTTAATAGAAAACTTTTAAAGGAAGAAAATGGTTTAGACAAAGCCCTTTTGAATTGCTATAATGCAACAATAAAAAGTCTTTGCGATAGAAATTTAAAAATCTGCAAACTTACAATTGATATTTATAATGAACTTCTTGACTTGGTATAAAATTTCCTCATCAATATAGAGGTTGTTTGAATTATAAATTTAAACTAAACTTCAAAATAATAACCAATTTTAGGAGCTTAGTATGAACGTAACTTTTGATAAACATTCTTTAATTATAGATGGCAAAAGAGAGTTTATCAGAAGTGGTGCATTTCACTATTTCAGAACGCCAAGCCCTGAACTTGCAAAAGACCGTTTCATGAAAATGAAAGCTGGTGGATATAACACTGTAGAAATTTACTTTTGGTGGAAATATCATAGCGAAAAACAAGGCGAATATGATTTTACAGGTTTAAAGGATGTTGAAAAAGTTTTAGAAATGGCTCGTGAAGTTGGTTTATACGTAATTTGTCGTCCGGGGCCTTTTATCAATAGCGAAGTTAATGCAGGTGGATTTCCTCTTTGGTTACTAAAAGATAAGGATGTAATTCCTCGTAATAGAATTGGTACAGAATATCATTACAGCGAAAAATATATGGAATATATAACAGAATGGTACGACCATATAATTCCTATAATAAATAAGTTTGATAATGTAATCCTTTTCCAAATAGAAAACGAATACGCAAATGACGAAATGGACGAAACCTATATGCGTAAGCTTTATGATATGGCTCGTGAACGTGGTATAAAATGTCCGATTTACCACAATGATGCTGCACCATGGGGCTTATGGGCAGATGTAGTTGATATTTATGCATGTGATACTTATTTGTACATCAATCCTAACCAAGATTGGCGTAAGGATAATTTCTGCTTTGATACAATGGATAACCTCGAATGTGTTTTTGAATGCAAAGAAAATGCCCCTGCATTTATTGCAGAAATGCAGTCTGGATGGTTTGATAAATGGGATGGTTCAGGTTACGAACACATAAGAAAAGAACTTTCTGACCAACACATAAACTTGGTTACTAAAACAGCTATATCTCAAGGTGTGACATTATTCAATCATTACATGTGTTGTGGTGGAACTTCTTGGGGTAATATTGCTTGTGATGAAGTTTATACAAGTTATGACTTTACAGCTCCAATCGACGAATACGGAGTTTTAGAGGATAATTATTTTAAGGCTAAAGAAATAAACTATTTCTTAAAATCTTTTGGATTAACAAATACAGAAGCTGATGAAGATTTGGATATAAATGAAGAATGTATTTATACAAAAGTTAGAAAAGACAACGAAAATAACTGCAAATGGTTATTTTTGCGTAATTTAAATGCAGAAGATAGAACACTAAATATTTTAGACAAATTCTCAACAACAATTAAATCTTATGATATGAAAATTTGTCCAATAAATCTAAAACTTTATGCGTGTGAAATTGAATTTTCGGACATAGAAATTTTCGCCCGTTTAAAAAATGATGAAAAAGAAACCATATTCTTGATTGCTGATGAAAAAAGTTCAATGTATCTTTCAAACGGAGATAAAATTTCTGGAAATAAAAAAGATTTTGATACTTTCAAATTTGAAAAAGACGGCAAATCAACAAGATTTGTATTCCTAACTCGTGAAACTACAAGAAAAACTTGGATAACAGATAAAAGAGCAATATTTAATGCAGATTATGTTGCAAAAGATGACACGGTAGCATTAGAACATAGCGCCGAAATTGCTTATTATGACTTAAAACACGGTTTTTCTAAAAAATATTTTAAAACCCGTCCACAAACAGACCATAAAAAAGTTTTAAAAGACCTTGAAGTATCCTTCTGCGCCCCAGAAATTGACACAGATTATGATTATTCTTCTTGGCGAAAAATTAAAGGTGATAAATTTGACTCTTTATCATGTGATTTATCAGATGAATTTACCTTCTACAAAGGAAAAATTCCAAATTCAATAGAAGAAATAACATTGAGCGCTAGACACCTTTTTGCCGTTTATATCAACGGAAAAGAAATCTTAAGTAGAAACAGCTATAAAATTGAAAAACTTCAACAAATACCAGAAACTATTCAAATACATCTTGATAAAAAGGTTTTGAACAAAGAGGAAAACGAATTAACAATTCTAGTAGAAAACCTTGGTTTTGATAAAGGTTTTTCAGGAGAAACAAATCATCCACGAGGATTAGTAACATTTGAAACATCACCAAAGTATGATGTTGAATTTTACGTCAATGAAAAACTTTCTATAGAAAGAGGAGATTTAAGAGAATCTGATTCTCCTTATTTGGCAAAAATTTCAGCCAATTTTGATGTGACTTTTAGAGAGGACGAAGCTTTTTCCAAATATTTGTACTTAAAAGATTTTCCTTACAGACGTGCAACAATATTCTTAAACGGTGTAAAAATAGGCAGATACATCAAAAGAGCAAATGTTCAAGACAAATTTTATTTAATAAATGCATTTTTGAAAGAACATAACACAATAGATATCGTCGTATGGCAAAAAGCAAGAAACATCCATGGTTCATGGGACTTTAAAAACGAAATGAAAAATGTTATACTAGAAGTAGGAGATGTAAAAAGATTTCAATTATTTTAAAGGAGTTTACCCGTGATTGTACCTGAGTTCTTGTTGCGAAAAATTTATCAAAAAGGCACACTTAAGAAAAATGATGATTGTGTTACTTTTGAATTAAAAAATATTTTAGGACCAGGGTTTATAAGTGGTTTTAATTACGTACAGATTAATGATAAAAAATACACAGAAAATGACGTAATTTTCATCACGGATGGCAAAGAAATTAAAGGAACAGACGTTTCTGAAGTAAACCCTTTAAAATTTAGACTTGCTCAAAAAGGCACAATAAAAATTGCCGACACAACTTGCTTACAAGAAGGTTCAAACAAAATCATAATCGAAATTATGAACCCAGAAGCAGGCAAAGTTGCCGTTAAATTTGAAGATACAGTCTAAAATTAGTCAAGTTTAAAATTGTTTGATAAATCAGCTGTAGATGATGGATAGTTATTTTTTAATGGGTCAAAATTGCTATCAACATCTGATTTTAGCTTATCCATATATACTTGACCATTTTTAACTGTTTGAAGTTGTTCTGAGAAGATATTTTCAAGATACGAGAAAACTCTTTCAACATAAACATTAGCACCTTCACGAGTTCTCATAGCGTCGTCTGCTGCTTGAAGTCTAACATTTTCAGCATCTTCTAATGCTCTACGCTTGATTTCTTCGCATTCTGTTATAACTTGTTCTTTAATTTTTTCAGCTTCGTTTTGAACAGCTTTTAAAATATCTGATTCGCTTAATAATCTGCTTGCTTCATTTTGAGCATCAACGATAATTTTTTCAGCTTTTTGTTGAGCTTCCATTTGCAATTCTTCACGACGTCTTAATAAAGCTCTAGCTTCTTGAATTTCTTGTGGAAGAGTTGCATAAATTGTATCAATTAATGGTTCAATATCTTTAACTTTTACTGCTACTAAATAGTTTGGTAAAATTGGAAAACCTTTTTCTAAACAAAGTTCTAATCTTTTCAAAAGGTCATAAACTGGTTTCAATAATTGATCATAAGATTGCATGCTCATATATATATTTCCTTGCTTTTTTCTAGTGTATTTTTACTAATTATTTTACAATTAAAAAGTTAAAAGTCAAATGTAATCAGAGAAATTTGGCTTTTAAAAATTTGTTCACATTTTCAGGTACGAACTTGCTTACGTCCCCTTTTAGTTCAACAATTTCTCTTACAGAACTTGAAGAAATGAAGTTGTATTTTGGTCTTGTAGTTAAGAAAATTGTTTTAACTTCTTTGTCAAGAGCACTGTTTGTTTGAGAAAGTTGCATTTCAAATTCAAAATCAGAAACGGCTCTCAAGCCACGAATAAGGATTTTTGCGCCTTTTTCTTGCGCATAGTCAACTGTTAAACCGTGGAAACTATCAACCTCAACGTTTTGAAAATCTTTTACAGCTTCTTTAATCAATTGAACTCTATCTTCAACAGATAAAAATCCACCTTTTTTTTCTGCATTATAAGCAACTGCTATTATAACTTTATCAAAAATAGCTGCTGCAGTTTTTAAAACATCTAAGTGTCCGTTTGTTATAGGGTCAAAACTTCCTGGATATATAGCGATTTTCATAATTTTTTCTCTCCAATTTCATGAATATTATACACGAAAAATGAATTATTAATTTTTTGTTTATTTTTTTATAATTTACAAAAAATAGTGGTAAATTAAAATTATAAAAAGAAAGTAGTATAACATAGAAATAGAGAAAGGCGTTCTGAGTAAAATCAGAATGGAAAGAGAAAATGGCAAAGACAATTGGTATTGACTTAGGTACAACAAACTCAGTAGTTGCCGTAATGGAAGGTGGTAAACCAACCGTTATCGCAAACGCAGAAGGAACAAGAACAACTCCTTCAATTGTAGGTTTTACAAAAACAGGTGAAAGATTAGTTGGTCAATTAGCAAAAAGACAAGCAATCTTAAACCCAGATAAAACAATCGCTTCAATCAAAAGACACATGGGCGAAGATTACAAGAA
>SAMEA104315433__coassemble_582_pt1 | contig 16583 bp, 16 predicted proteins | sample SAMEA104315433__metabat2_high_PE_030 | metagenome-assembled genome bin SAMEA104315433 (sample SAMEA104315433) | gut metagenome | biome: Monkey gut; feature: monkey-associated habitat; material: faeces | place: China | collected 2013 | reverse complement strand
TTATGGAAAATATATTGAAAAAATTTAGTTTTATAAAAGGTGATACTTTTGGAGCTATAATTGCAGGGATTATTGCATTACCACAAGCTTTAGCTTTTGGTGTTGCATCAGGATTTGGAGCTTCTGCAGGTATTTGGGGTGCAATAATTTTGTCATTTATTGTTGGAATTATTGGGTGCAAACATCCTGTTGTATCAGGGCCAACAGCTCCTATAGCAATTATTTTGGCGTCTGCGTTTGCTTTTACATCAGGTAAAATTTCTGATGTTGTATTGATTTTGGTAATGGCATCAATTTTGCAGATTTTAATTTCTTTAACTTCTGCTCCAAAACTTATAAAATATGTACCATATCCAGTTATTTCAGGATTTTTAAGTGGCATTGGATTAATTATTATAATTCTACAAACACCAGTTCTATTGGGAGGTATAACTAGTTCTTCTACCATTCAGGCCTTGATAAATCTTCCACAACTAATTAATTCAATCAGTGTTCCTTCTGCAATTTTAGGGGTTTCAACATTATTGTTGTTATTTTTTACTCCAAAATGTGTTTCAAGAATTATACCTGCGCAATTGTTAATATTAGTTTTAATGACAATCATAACTTATTATTTAGGTTGGAATGTTGAAAAAATTTCAACAATGAGCGTAACTTTTCCACAATTACAAATACCTGAAATTTCAATTGATTTGATATCAAAATATTTTCCACTTGCACTAACTCTAGCCTTTGTTACAACAAGTGAAAGTCTTTTGACAGGTGTAATTATAGACTCTTTAACTAAACAAAAATCAAATTTTAAAAGATTTATTTTCGTACACGGTTTAGGTAATCTAATTTGTTCTTTAACAGGTTCAATGGCTGGTTCGGCTGCTACAATGAGAAGTGTTGCTGCTGTTAAAAACGATGCAAAAACAAATCTTACTGGGATAATTAGTTCAATATTTTTACTAATTATATTGTTAAAATTTAGTTGGTTTATTGTGCAAATTCCGATTTGTGTACTTGCAGCAATTTTAATAAAAATTGGTATTGATATTATTGATTTCAAAGTTGTAAAAATCTTAAAATTTGCACCAAAAGATGATTTAACAGTTTTATTGATAGTTTTATTTTTAACTGTATTTTATAATTTAATTTTTGCAATAGGAGTAGGTATTGTCCTATCGTCATTGCTTTTTGCAAAACGTAGTGCTGATAATACAGCTATCAAAGAAAAACAAGATTCTGAAATATATTCTGATTACGAAATTAGTGTTGAACAAAAATCACATTATAAAATTAGAATTTTACACCTTGATGGGCAATTCTTCTTTGGTTCAATAAGCCAAATTGTATCGCATTTTGATGAATTATTAGAGACAAAATATATAATTCTTACATATAATTCAAATATTGAACTTGATATGTCTGCAATTTTTGCGCTAGAAGATATTATCGTAAGACTACAATCTCAACACATAAAATTATTCTTGGTAATAACAAATGAAAACGTTCATCAAAAAATAGTTGAAATGCGCAGTATAACTGAGCAAATAGGGGAAAGCTCATTATTTAGAGATGAAAAAGATGCAATTAATGTTGCAGTAGAAAATATTAGAAAATAAAAAAGAGTGAAACTTTAGTTTCACTCTTTTTTTGTTGGCTTAGTAAAGCCGACGACATTTGATTTATTAACCAATAACTGGAGCAACAAAAGTTCTTGCGCCAAGGTCTTTATCTAGTAACAATAAAGCTTTTTTATCTTCACCGATTAATTTTAATGTAGCTAAAACTCCACTAACATTTGATTCTTCTTCAACTTGTTCTTTTAAGTACCAATCTAAGAATGATAATGCTGCTCTATCTTTAACTTCTTCTGCTACATCCATTAAAGCGTTAATTCTTGATGTTACGAATTCTTCGTGTTCAAGAACTTGTTCAAAGATTTCTAAAGGCGTAGAACCTTTGATTTCAGGTTTATCAATTGCTAATAATTCAATGTTTCCACCTCTTTCGTTTAGGTAATCATACATGCCCATAGCATGAGCGTGTTCTTCTTGAACTTGAACATCAAACCATGTTACAAAACCTTGTAAATTCATTTCAGCAAATTTTGCTTTCATTGCTAAGTATAAATATTCTGAATACAATTCTTTGTTGATTTGATCGTTAAAAGCTTTTTCCATTTTTTCGTTAATCATTTTTCTTCTCCCTATATTACTATCTTTTTATCAAGCTAATTATACAATAAACTTTTATCATGCGAACTCTTTCTTAAGGTTGTTTTAATATTTGCAATATGTTATAATAAATAAAAAATTGGAGTATGATTTAATGAACCTTACAAAGACAAAAAAGGGCACAACTGTTATCATAAGTATTGATGGACGAATTGATACAAATACAGCAATGGAATTTGGTGAACAAGTTAACGACGCACTAGATAATATTGAAAACCTAATCCTTGATTTTTCTAATGTTGAATACATTTCTAGTTTAGGTTTAAGAGCAATATTAGAACTCCAAAAAAGAATGGCATCTCAAGGTACAATGAAAGTACTTAATCCAAACTCTTCTGTTATGGACGTATTTAACATGACAGGTTTTAGCAAAATACTTACTATCGAAAATGTTTAAAACTCTTAAATCTAAAATAATTTTTATAATCTCATTACTTTTGTCTATATTGTCTATTGTAACCTTTGCAGTAGCATTATCTGCGTATGAAAATGGAAAGCAAGTTAAGATAGAGGCTTATGATTTAAGAGTTGACAAATTTACGTACAATATTGATACTGTTATATATGATTTAAAAGTTATTGTTTCAGAGCTTGCTTCTGTTGGTAGTGTATATGCAGAATACAAGGGTGATAGTGCCAGATTAAATTCTTATGTTGAGTCCGTTTTTCAAAATAATAAATCTATTTTGAAAAAAGATGAAATTTTTTCAGGTGGTATTTGGTTTGAACCATATAAAATAAATCCGTTGGATTCTCGCTTAGGTGTTTTTTATAAAAATGGTGAAATATACTCAAATAAAGCTTTAGATGAGTTGAATTATGATTACCAGAATGAGAGCTGGTATAAAATTTTATTGAAAAATATATCTGTAAAAGATGATTTAGCTTGGGTCGTTCCGTACATTGATTCAAATCTTACCGATAGATTAATGACGACTATTGGTAAAGCTATTTACGATGAAAAAGGAAAAATTATTGGTGTTGCAACAATTGACTGGGATTTAAAATCAATTGTTAATAAATTACAATCTCGTAAAACTCCAAAAAATTCTATTATTCTTTTTGCAGATAAAAAAGACGATTTTATTTTGTATTATCAAGATTCTAATATAGAAAAAAAAGAGTTAATTGGTCAATCTTTGGAAAAAATTTCTTGGTATAGTGATGATTTAAAAGAAAAAACAGAACTTGTATATAATCATCGCAAGTACATTACTTTTATAAAAAACTTTGAAAACGGAATGGTTTTAATCGTAAATGTTCCAACAGCTGAGTTATTCAAGATTTTGAGAATAAAAGTCGCAATGATTATTCTATTCTTATTAAGTTTGTATATTGGCGTTTATGTAATTTTTTATACATTCTTACAAAGAAATATTAACAAACCAATTGATTATCTTGTAGATATCGCAAAAAAAGTTGGACGTGGAAACCTTGATATTGTCTGCGACTTGAGAAAGCCTTTAGAATTTGCAATTTTGTCAGATACATTAAATAGAGCAGTTGAAGATATTAAAAAATATATTCAGGCGCTTGATGGATATGAAAAAGAAAGAAAACAAGCAGAGTTTGAACTAAAGGTTGCAAAAGCAATTCAAACAACAACAATGCCTAATAGATTTCCAGCATTTCCGTATCATAAAGAATTTGATATCTATGCAACTATGGATGCTGCCAAAAAAGTCGGTGGTGATTTTTACGACTTCTATTTAATTAATGAAGATAAGTTAGCATTTTTAATTGCCGATGTATCAGGTAAAGGTATTCCAGCTGCATTATTTATGATGAAGGCAAAAACTATTATCAAAAACATTGCCAAAACAGATGTGCCACTTCCTGAATTATTCGATAAGGTAAACAAAGAACTTTGTCAGGATAATGACCAAGGCTTGTTCGTAACAGTGTTCCTTTGTGTTATGGAACTTTCTACTGGTAAGATTAAATTCGTAAACGCTGGTCACAACCATCCTTATATAAAAAGAGTTGACGGTTCTTTCGAAATGATTAACTGTAAGCAAAATTTTGTCGTTGGTGGGCTTCCAAATATTAAATATGAAGAAGAAGAACTTCACTTGCAAGCAAATGAAAAAATCTTTTTATACACAGACGGTATTACAGAATCTACAAATGCTCAAGGTGAAATGTTTGGAGATAAAAATTTAAAAGAATGTTTGAATAAAAATAAAGATAAATCAATTTTTGATATATTGAACAATATTGGTGAAGATATTAATGAATACACAAAAGATGCACCAAATGAACAGCCTGACGATATTACAATGTTGGCGATAGAATATTTTGGTGTTAAAAACTTTAAACTTCCAGCATCAGTTACATCCTTAAATGAATTGTTACATAGGGTTGAACATATTTGTGATACTCTTGGTTTGGATGAGTCAAAACGTTCAAGAATGCTTGTTTCTGCTGAAGAAATTTTTGCAAATATTTCTAATTATGCCTATCCAGATGACGAGGTAGGTAATGTAGAAATTAGTATTTCTTATGACGAAAATGCTATAGAAATAATCTTTATTGATTCTGGTAAACATTTTAACCCTCTAACTCATCCAGAACCTGATATTACATTGAGCGTTGAAGATAGACCTATTGGTGGTCTAGGTATTCACATGGTTAAAAATTCTATGGATAATGTTGAATATGAATACGCACACGGTAGAAATATCTTCAAGATTTCTATGAATTTGGATAAAAATAAAAATGACAAATAAAAATATTGAAGACGATAATTTTAGAATTTTTTCTTTGATGAGTAATTATTTGAATAATTACTCTGACTATATTTCAAAATCTGATATTGAAGAGATTGTTTCAAAAGATATTGATGAAGAAAAAGCCTTTGCTATCATTTTGGCTAACGGTATGGGACTTGATATTTTGGATAAAAACGTTGATAAAGATATTTTTAACGAATATTTTCCAAAAATGGTAAAATGTTTAAATTCTGAAAGTTACAAAGAAAATCCTTATTTTAAAAAGATAAGAAATCCTAAAATTAAATCTGGTAATATTGAATTTAAATATGATTGTTACAAACCTTATGAAGGTTTTGTTTATAACGACATTGAAAAATCTACAGAGGGCAGAATGTATCCTCAAATAGGGTTTTTTAAGGAAGAATTTAGATATCCTGCGATATTAGAAAATAACAGAATTTGGATGACAATAACTCCAAATGAAATTGAAACCATGAAAGAACCTATAGAAAAAGCTCATGGTAAGGTTTTAACTCTAGGGCTTGGTTTGGGATATTTTCAATATATGGTTTCAAATAAAATGGAAGTAGAAGAAGTTTATGTCGTAGATAGCAATGAAACGATTATAAATTTATTTTCAAAATACATACTTCCTCAATTTGAGAATAGTAATAAAATAAAAATAATAAAAATGGATGCTTTTGAATTTTTAGAAAAAGAACTAAAGACCTATCCATTTGACTACCTGTTTGCAGATTTATGGCATGATGTATCGGACGGTACTGAGATGTATTTAAAAATAAAAGAATATGAAAAACTTTATCCAAATATAGAGTTTGAATACTGGATAGAAAAATCTATAAAAGCATATTTATAGCTATTTAGAGGAAAAATGAAGGATAAAATTTATTATAAATCTCCTGTTGGCATTTTAGAAATTAATACAGATAATGACAAAATTACCGAAATAAAAATCCTCGAGAAGGAAGAAAAAGGATTTAAATATCCCGATAATGATATCACTAGTCAATTGGCTAGGTATTTTTCAGGTGAGTTAAAAACTTTTAATCTGAAAGTTAATCCTTCTGGAACGATTTTTCAAAAAAGAGTTTGGAAAGAATTACAAAAAATACCTTATGGCGAAACAAAATCTTACCAAGAAATAGCAGAGGCAATAGGTAATCCAAAAGCTCAAAGGGCTGTTGGTTCTGCATGTAACAAAAATCCTATTTTGTTCATAATTCCGTGTCATAGGGTTATTTCAAAATCTGGTGCGCTGACAGGTTTTGCTTATGGATTAAGAATAAAAGAAAAATTGTTAAAACTTGAAAATTCTTTATAGGTTTAAATTTATGTTTCTTGTAAAATGGTTAAGGATAATTTTATAGGAGATAAAAATGGAATATATAAATTTGATAATAACAGCTGTAATCAATTTTATACAGCATATAATTACTATCATGGGACCTTGGGGAATTAGCTTGCTTATGGCAATTGAATCTTGCAATATTCCTCTACCAAGTGAAGCTATTTTACCATTTGCAGGATATATTGTGAGCAAAGGTGAAATGAATTTTCACGTAGCAGCATTTGCAGGGGCATTTGGTTGTGTGCTTGGTTCAATTCCTTCTTACTACCTTGGATATTTTGGTGGAAGAACATTTGTTGAAAAATACGGTAAATACTTCTTGGTTTCTCATAAAGATTTACAAGAAGCAGATGAATGGGTTGATAAATATGGTGATTGGGCGTTCTTCTTCTGCAGAATGTTACCTGTGGTAAGAACATTTATTTCTCTTCCAGCAGGTATTTTGAGAGCAAGAAAAAGAATTTTCTTCACATTAACATTTTTAGGTTCACTTGTATGGAGTTATTTGCTAGTTTATGTTGGTGTAAAAATGGGCGAAAACATGGACGCTTTCAAGCACATTTGGCATAAATTTGACGTTGCAATTGTTGTAGTCTTTGGCATCTTAGGCGTTCTATATGTTTACAAACACTTTAAACATTTAAAAGACTCTTAAAAATATATTTAAAAGAAAAAGGGCAAAGTTAAAAATTTTAACTTTGCCCTTTTTCTTTCATCGCTAATTAGTACTTGATATAACTTACGCCAAGACCCAAGAGAGAAATAATAATTGAGCCGAAGAATGCGCTCCAAAACCCATTTATACTTAACCCTGGAACTAAATATGCAGTAAACATCAATAATAAAGCATTTATAACCAATGCTAATATACCAAAAGTTACAACATTGAATGGTAATGTAATCCAGTTTAGTACAGGTTTTATAGAAACATTAATCATCCCAATTACAAGTGCTGCCACCATTGCTGTTGGAATACTACTAACCGTGATTCCTGGAAGAATCCATGCTGTAAATAATACGATTAGTGTTAGAATTAACCATTGAATTAGAAGATAAAGCATTTTTAACCACCCTTTTTACTACCATTTTAAGTATAAAATATTTTGTCTAAAAAACATTAGAATAAAGACTTAACAGGATATTAGTCATAATGGTTATTTTATACAATGTTAAATTTTTGTAAAAAATACACTTATTACTAGCAAATTTTATTTTTAGGGTGTTTAATAAAAACATAAAGACGTGTAGGAAGGTAAGACTATGAAAGTAAATCCAATTCAAGTAGCAATGCCATTCAGAGGTATGAACAAAGTTGACAAACTAGAAAACAAAATTGCAAATGCAAAAGTTCAAACAGCTCCTGCAATAAAAGCTAAACCAAGTTTAGAATTAATACAAGTTATGAGTGGTGTTAAACCAAGAACAATCGCAAAACCAACACCAGTAGCTCACGATAATACTCAAGCAGCTCAAGCAATTAAAGATGCTGGCGTAATGGGTTTATCTAAAGAAGATTACAAAAACGTTAAAAAAGTTCTTGCAAAAGGCGACGAACAAACAAGTAACGTTATGATGCAATTGCAAATGATTAAGAGTGGAGATATTGAAGCCTCTACAGTTAGCCATTACTGGGCAACTGGTAAGATGAATGATAACCTAGCTAATGATTTGGATATGATTTACGAAGCACGTAAAGCAGGTAAAAATCCAATGGACGTATATGTTCCAGAAGTTAAATCTCAAAAAGAAGGTACTAAAAACGTAAAAGTTGGTAATGTATTCAAAGTTGCAGACCAAGATAAAATTTATGTAAAAACAAACGAAAAAGAATCTAAACAATTAGACATGGATAAAGACATGTTCGTTAAATTGTTCCCACCTGCAAAAAGATTTACAACTCAACAACAAAAAATTGGTGATTGCTACCTTGTTTCAACATTAAACACCGTTATGCAAAATCCAAAAGCAAGAGTTGCAATTTATGACGCTTTCCACCAAGAAGGAAAAGATGTAAAAGTTAAATTCCAAAATGGTTATGGCGAATACAAATACGAAAATGCTGAACTTCCGAAAGACAGAGTTCAAAAATACTCTCTTAAAGGTTCAACAGGTATCAGAATTTTAGAAGATGCTTATGGCTTAGATTCTGTAAACAAAGCTGATGTAAAATTCAAAGAAATCATGAATGATAAGATTGCTGCTAAAAGAGAAGAATATAAACACTCTAAAGGTGAAGCAAGAATTCAAGCTAAAAAATCATTAGAAGGTCATGAAAAAAGATTGAATGATTACATCGAAGCTAAAAAAGATCCAAACAAAACAATCGTTGTATCACGTGGTGATAACTACTACAACATCTACTACAAAGAAGATGAAAACGGTTTGATGTTTACAGATTTAAAGAACAATCCTGACAATAAAAACGACAAATTCGAAAGTCCAGCAGACTTCTACAGAGGTTCTTTAGGTGGTTACAACTTTGAAGTTATGGAAAGAATGGGCTTCGGTGGCTTCAGACAATATAACTTGGATTTAGAAGAACCAACAGTTAATAAAATGATTAAGAAAGATAATTTTAATGAAAACTACATCATGACTGGTGGGACAAGAGCAGGTGGTAGTAGAGTGGAAAACCCTGTTGCAGAAAAAGCTGGTATCTATGGATTCCACGCATATACTCTTGAACCTCACAAAGATGAAAAAGGCGACATCAAAATGAGATGTACAAACCCTTGGAACACATCATTTGATGCAGATGTTCCTTACAAAGATTTCTTAAAATACTACGACTCTGTTTCAATCGTTGATGTAAATTCTTATGGTAAAAAATTACCATTAGAAAACCAACCATACAAATATGATAAAGACGGTGCTGTAGTTGGTGATAACAAAAATGATGGAGAAGTTATTTGGTACAAGAATGGTAAAAAACCAGTTAAAGTACCTGATAAATTCAAAAAACAAGCTTAATTAATAGCGATAAGATTTAAAAGAGGTAATTAAAAATTACCTCTTTTCTTTTATTCTTTACTGTATAAAATGTTGCTATGAAAAGACGTTCAATAGGTATATTAAATGCATTTATAGGTTCTTCAAGTTATGGGACAAACCCATTATTTGCATTACCTTTATTTGCACATGGAATTGGTGTGAATTCTGTTTTGTTTTATAGATATTGTTTAGCAACGTTAATTTACGGTGCATATATTAGATTTGTTAAACATCTATCCTTTAAAATATCTTTTAATCAAGGGCTTGCTTTATTTGTTTTGGCAATACTGTTTTCACTATCATCTTTGACGTTATTTACAGCATTTAATTTTATACCATCAGGGATTGCGTGCACAATTTTGTTTGTGTATCCGATTATAGTTGCTGTAATTTCAACAGTATTTTTTAAAGAAAAAATAACTTTCACGATGATTAGCGCAATAGCACTAACTCTAAGTGGAATAATCTTTTTAAATAATAATAGCGAAGTAAATATTAATTTTAAAGGGCTAGTATATGTTTTGGTATCAGCGCTTATGTATGCGTTGTATATGATTGGAATAAAAAATATAAAAGTTATCAGACACATCAAAAAACCTGTACTTACTTTTTATGTAATGTTTTTCGGACTATCTGTATATATTTATAACCTAAACTTTTGTACAGAATTACAAATGTTAAATACCCCAATCTTATGGGCATTTGCGTTTGGATTAGCAATAATTCCGACAATAATTTCGCTTGAAGCAACAACAATTGGTATAAAATTAGTTGGTCCAACAATTACAGCGATATTTGGTGCTTTAGAACCATTAACAGCAATTATTTTCGGCTTAATATTCTTCCACGAAATCTTTACCCTAAAAATTGCAGTAGGAATTATTCTAATCCTAATTGGTGTAATGCTTATTGTTTTAAAAGATGACAAAAAGCCTAACTATTAATCTTTTTTAGTTACTCTTATAAATCCAAATGCTTCCATTTCGTTTAAAAACTGACCATAAGGTTTTGTGAAAGGTTTATTTGGTTTATAAGGGTCTAAAATAACGACTTCTTTTATTTTGCCTTTATCATTTTTAATGATGCCTTTAACAGAAACGGCATGGCTAGTATCACCTGTCGAACTTGGACTATTGTCTTTTGAAATATATGTTGTAGAAAATCCATTGTTACCTTCTGGATCTTCTGCCATAGCCATTAGAACCATTTCAACTTGTTGTTCATAGTTGTTTTGCTTTTTAGTAAATTCTCTTCCTTTTGCACCTGTCATAAGAAATTGTAATGAGTCTTCACCTGCTAAACTATTGCCTTTGATTGTTCCGTTATTTAAGCCTGTTTCTTCAAAATGCTTTTCTGTAGCTAATTCTAATAATAGTGCATCAGCGTCACCGTTTGAATAATAGCTATCTTTTTGTGCTTTTTCAAATTCTTTTTGAGAAATTTTTATATCTTTATTTATACCTTTAAAATGTACGGTAAAACTTCCGTCATCTTCTTTTGTAATAGCCTCTTTAAAAGCTTTTTTGCCCCATTCTGTTTGCGCCATAGAATTCATCTGAGCTAATAACCAACAATCCCCTGCTGTACGACCTTGAGCTCCACCTTGAATAACTCCATCTGGAGTGTTTTTAATTCTTTTTTCTTCAGCTTTTTCGGCTTCTTTTTTAGCTTGTTTTTCTTCCTTTGTTAATTTTACAGGCTTTTTATCATCTACTATATTGTTTCCAAAAATACTTGTATCTTCTGTTTTTTGTTGAATGTTTGATGTTGAATTATTTTGTTTAGAAACACCTATTTTTGAGATTGAAATATCGTTAAACATTAATTCTTCCTTATTTACATTTATTTTTATAAACAACTCTAAATATTAAAATTGTTATTTAAAAGTCAAAATATAACAATAGTTTACAATAAACCATGTTAAAATTTAATAGTTAAAGGAAAATATTTTATGAAAAAACTAGTCTTATTTTTATTATTATTTTTGCTTACTAGTCATTCAGCTAGTGCAAAAACTTTAAAGGGTAAGGTTATTGGAGAAATTTCTACATACTATCCAAAAGAAACAATAAAAATTGAAGTTACCAAATCAGTAATGATAAAGAATACAGAATTTAAAAAGGGTTATGTAGTAACAGGTACAATGACAGACGTAAAAAGTCCTGATAAAGGACAAAATGAAGCAAGTTTTGTATTTACAATAACTGATTATACTGATACTGATGGGACAAACCACAAGGCTTTAGAAGAATTAAAAACAACATATAGTCCAAAATCATTTTTAGATAAGGGATTTTTCAAAGATGCCGATTTATCTCTTACTCCAAATATGCCTATTCAAGTTGATAACAGCCTTACAAATTCTTCAACACGTGATTATAAAAATGTGAATATCAAACCAATGTCTATTGTAAATAGTTTTTTGCCAGAAGAATATCGAACTGACACTGCAGATATAGAAACGGATTATAGAGCTGCTCTTCCTTCTGATAAAGAAGATATTTTACTTTTAGATGGTGACCGTATAAAATTTGATTTTCCAGACTAAACATGGATTGACGACTGTTATAACCAGCGTTATAATGTATATATAGATTTTAAGGAGTCATAATTGTGTCAGATATAAGTTCTGTATCGTTATCATTGTCATCTTCTGATATGTTGTCAGAATTGCAAAATAGTAATAATTCTACTCGTACAAAATCTGAATTTGAGATTTTAAATGAGCTTAAAAGTAACGTATCTTCTAAAACAAAAACAGCTCAACAAATTGCAGAAGAATATGGCATAACTTTAGTTAAAGCACAATCTATTCTTGAAAAATTAAATGACGATTCTTCGGATGATAGTTTGACAGTAAACACAGATAATACAGCTCAAACTATTGATGTAAATTCTGCACTTTCGCAACCATATTCATACACAGTAGAAGATGTTTCTACTATGGAAAATTCTACAATGTCATATTTAGTTTAATTAAAATTTATATTTAAATCTAATATTTTAACGGCTATATATAATTCTATATATAGCCGTTATTGTTACGTCTGAGGGATATTTTTAAGTGATAATTTCTTCACAAAAATTAAAATTTTAGAAAAACTATTGATATTCATTTCTAGTTTTGCTAGTATTCAATACTAGAAAGAGCTAGTTGTTTTAGAGCAATACTTATTACCCTAAGAAAACTAACCCTCAAGCAAGGATAAGAGGTAAGTTTATGAATATTTTGAAAAAGATTTATTGCAGAATTTTTCAGTTTTGTTTTAAAGTAAGCATTCCTTTGCTTCCTTACTACAATCCTGTAATCTTAAAAAAGTTTGATGATATTCCAGCAGTTTTAAAAGAGAAAAAGATTAGTAGATTATTACTGGTAACTGATAGAGGTGTTCGAAAGATTGGATTAACTCAAAAGTTAGAAACTTTATTATCAGAAAATGGCATTGAAGTTACTGTATTTGATGGAGTAGTTTCAAATCCTACTGTTGAAAATGTAGAAGATGCAAAAGATTTATATCTAACTAACAACTGCCAAGCCCTTATCGGGTTTGGTGGGGGCTCTGCAATTGATTGCGCAAAGGCAACAGGTGCGCGTATTGCAAATCCTAAGCGTAGTATTATTGATATGGCAGGAATTTTAAAAGTTTTCAAAAAAATTCCATTACTATTTGCTATTCCAACAACTGCTGGAACTGGTACAGAAACAACGGTTGCAACTTTAATTACTGATTCACTTACAAAAAGAAAATATATGATAAGTGATTTTCCACTAATCCCTAAATATGCAGTTTTAGACCCAGAAACAACTAGAACTTTACCAAAAAGTATAACAGCTTATAGTGGCGTTGATGTTTTAGTGCACGCTGTAGAAGCTTATATTGGAAATTCTACAACTCCAAAAACACGCCACCAAGCACTTGAAGCAACAAGATTAGTTTTTGAAAATCTTAAAAATGCTTATGAAGATGGTAATAATATGAAGGCTAGAGAAAATATGATGTGGGCTTCATATCTTGCAGGATGTGCCTTTACAGTATCTTATGTTGGATATTGTCATGCTGTAGCACATTCTCTTGGTGGAAAATATAATACTCATCATGGACTTGCAAATGCTGTTCTTATCCCGTATGTTTTAGAAGCTTACGGTGATAAAATTCATAAGCAATTGAAAGAATTAGCTATTTCAGCAGGACTTGTGAGTGAAAATACTCCAAAAGATAAAGCTTCAGAAATTTTCATCCAAGCTATTAAGGATTTGAATAAACAAATGAATATTGGTGCAAAACTCCCTGAGGTTAAAAAAGAAGATATACGAGAACTTGCTTATATGGCAGAAAAGGAAAGTAATCCAGTATATCCTGTTCCTGTCCTAATGGGTGTTGAAGAACTTGAACAATTTTTCTATGATGTATTAGAAGAAAACGAAACAAATTTAACTCAGAAAGGTGAATTGGTTCATGCATAATATTTTAGAAAAACAAAAAAAGTTTTTTAAATCAGGTAAAACTTTAGATATTAATTTAAGAATTGAATATCTTAAAAAATTAAAAAAAGTAATAAAAGATAATGAAATTGCTATATTTGAAGTTTTAAACAAAGACCTTGGAAAAAGTGAAACAGAAGCTTATATGTGCGAAGTTGGACTAACTCTTGATGAAATTTCTTATATGATTAAAAACATAAAGAAGTTTGCAAAAGAAAAAATAGTTCCAACTCCGTTAACAAACTTCCATTCTAAAAGTATTATAAAACTTGTTCCAAGAGGAAATGTTTTAATTATGAGTCCATGGAATTATCCATTTTTACTAACTATGGAACCTCTAGTTGATGCAATTTCTGCAGGAAATACTGTAATTTTAAAACCTAGCGCATATTCAAAATTCACTAGTGATATTGTGTCTAAAATAATAAAAGATGTTTTCCCAGAAGAATATGTTGCCGTTGTAAAAGGTGGACGAGAAGAAAATAAACAACTTTTATCATACAAATATGACTATATTTTCTTTACAGGTAGCCAATCTGTTGGTAAAGAGGTTTTGCGTTCAGCATCAGAACACTTAACTCCTGTAGCTTTAGAACTAGGTGGAAAAAGCCCTTGTATAATTGATAAAACTGCAAACATCGATTTAAGTGCAAAGAGAATTGTATTTGGTAAATTCTTAAATTGTGGTCAAACTTGTGTTGCCCCTGATTACATTCTTTGTGAAGAAAGCATAAAACAAGAACTTATTAAAGCCATAAAAAAAGAAATTATTAAACAATTTGGTGAAAATCCTATTGAAAATCCAAATTACGGAAAAATAATAAACGAAAAACATTTTAACCGTGTAAGAAATTTGATAGATTTTGATAAAACTATTATTGGTGGAAAAACAAATCCTGAAACTTTAAAAATTGAACCAACCGTTTTAGATAACATAACTTGGGCTGATAACGTTATGAAGGAAGAAATTTTTGGTCCAGTATTACCGATTTTGACTTTTAAAACAATTAATGAGGTTGTAGAAACAGTTGAAAATCATCCTCATCCACTTGCCCTGTACGTGTTTTCTACAGATAAAAACAATATTAAACATATTACAGAACACTGCAGATATGGTGGAGGCTGTATTAATGATGTGGTAGTTCATTTGGCTACTCCTGAAATGCCATTTGGTGGTGTTGGCGAAAGTGGAATGGGTTCATACCACGGCAAGTTTGGATTTGAAACTTTTTCACACAGAAAAAGCACTTTAGATAAAAAACTTTGGTTGGATTTACCAATGAGATACCAACCTTATAAAAACTTTTACAACAAACTCCTCCGGATTTTTCTTAAATAGAATGAAACCGAGAGCCTTATCAAAAGATAAGGCTTTATTTTTATTCAAAATTTATTCTTAAAACTTCTTATTTACCCCTACGTCCGTTTTTGACAGGGATAAATTTTACAATATATATGTACTGAAAAATAATACGCTATTTAACACAATATGATTTTATCATCCCGACTCTATTATAGAGTCTTTTTTTTGTTTTATTTTTCTTTGAAAACATACGTCCATTTTTGTCAGGTAGAAATTTTATAATGATTTTGTCGAAAGTTAAATATGGAGAAAAATTATGATTAAGCTTGAATATGTTGACGGACTAAAGTTTGATAATGATTTAAAAAATATTTTTATCGATATTAATAGCAATGAAATTTTACTCTATAAAAATGCTAAACAACCATTTTTAAGTTTAGGCTATTCAGAAATAGATAATATAAAAATTTATACAGAAACAGAATTTAAAACTTCTTACCTCAAGGGGCTGGCTACTTGCTTAGTCGGTGGGCTTGCTTTTGGTGCAATAGGTTTTATCCTTGGTGGAGTAATTGGTGGAACTTGCCAAAAAGAGCTTTATTGTATTGAATTTATGGTAAAAACTCCTGATGGAGAAGGTTCTTTAATTCTTGAAGGAAATAAAAATGTTGTTAGAGATTTGTACAGAAAAATTGCTTGCAATTTAGGAAGATAATATTATTTATTCGATTTTTTCATTGAATTTAAAATTATATCTCTAGCTTTTAGGGCTTCTTCTTTGGTTAAAGGCTGAAGATCTTTTAGCGAGTAATTTATTCCTAAATTTTCATATTTAGGAATAGCCATATTGTGATATGGCAAAACGTCTAAAGCCTTAATATTATTTAGTGTTGATAAAAATTCACCCAGCTCGGATAGATATTTTTCGTTATAAGTTATTTCAGGTACAACAACATGTCTAATCCAAACAGGAATATTTTTTTCTGATAGATATTTTGCAAAATCAAGAATATTAATGTTTGAATGACCTGTTAATTTTTTATGTTCTGAATCATCAATATGTTTTATATCTAACAAAACTAAATCTGTATAGTTCAAAAGTTTGTCGATTTTTTCTGTATTTTTTCTGTTAAATAAAATCCCTGATGTATCGAGCGCAGTATGAATTTGTTTTTCTTTAGATTTTTTAAATAATTCTGTTACAAAATCAATCTGTAAAAGAGGTTCACCCCCAGTTACTGTAAGTCCACCGTTACGAAGAAACTCTTTTACCCCTTCGTATTTTTCTAATATTTCATCAACGGACATTTTTTTATTTTCTGTAGTTGTCCAACTGTCAGGATTGTGACAATATTGGCATCTCATAGGGCAACCTTGCGTAAATACAACAAATCTAATCCCTGGGCCATCAACTGTTCCACAGGATTCCAAAGAATGAATATTTCCATAAATTTGTTCTGTCATATTTTAACCTTTATGTAAAAGGGGCGTGAGGCAT
>SAMEA104315433__coassemble_558_pt1 | contig 17058 bp, 13 predicted proteins | sample SAMEA104315433__metabat2_high_PE_030 | metagenome-assembled genome bin SAMEA104315433 (sample SAMEA104315433) | gut metagenome | biome: Monkey gut; feature: monkey-associated habitat; material: faeces | place: China | collected 2013 | reverse complement strand
TACACAACAGATGACGGTGCAAACAGGCTTCCAACAAAAAAAGGTGTAACTTGCTCTCCAGAAAACTTAGACTTATTAGCAGAGGCTATTGAAGAAGCTAAAAAAGAATTTATGACAGAGGAAGAATAGTTTGGATAATAAATACGCCCTAGTCCTTGTAAATATTAAAGGACTGGGTGTAAAAACTTTTTCTTACATAATACCTGACGATATGAAAGATATAATTCAAATTGGTCAGGCTGTTCTTGTGCCTTTTGGAAGACAAGGCTTGATACAGGCGTTTGTTGTTGGATTTTCAAATTATTTACCAGAAGAAATCAAGGCTAAAAAGATTAATAAAATTATTGATACAACACAATTATTTAATCTTGAATATCTAAAATTGCTAGAATGGGTTGCAAACTATTATATGACCGACTTTGTAACCGTATTAAATATGGCAATACCTTTAAAACTTTTGGATAAAAGTTCAAGAACAGAAGATTATATTGAATTCGTAAGTAGCGAAAAAGCCACAAAAAGACAAAAGGAAATCCTTGATATATTAAAAGAAAAGGGTAAAACAAAACTTATAGATTTTGAAAAAGAAGTTAAAACAACAAGAACAACAATAAAAAAATTGATTGATTTAGGTTGTATAAAGTTAACAACTGACGAAATTTATAGAAATCCATTGCAAATCTTTGAACAAAAAGTTGAACCACTATACGAACTTTCAGGAGAACAAAAAGAAGTCTATGTAAAAATCCGAGATAAAATAAATTCTGATAACAAATTTCCAATACTATTACACGGCGTAACTGCCTCAGGAAAGACAGAAGTATATTTTAAACTAATAAAAGACACTCTTGATAAAGGTAAAAACGTTTTATTTTTAGCTCCAGAAATTGCTTTAGCCTCTCAACTTACCAAAAGATTAACAAAAAAATTTGGAATAAACGAGGTTGCCATTTGGCATAGCTCAATTTCAGAAGGCGAACGCTACGACGTATGGCAAAAAATTAATAGAGACGAAATTAGAATACTTGCAGGAGCACGCTCAGCAGTATTCGCACCACTAAAAAATATTGGACTAATTATTATAGACGAAGAACACGAAAGCGCTTATAAACAAAATAATCCAGCTCCACGATATGATGCAAAAGTCATAGCTGAAAAATTAGCAGAGTTTCATAATTCTCCAATTATACTGGGCTCGGCAACACCTGATATTGTAAGTTATTATAAGGCTAAAAACTCTGGAACGCTTTTTGAATTAATGCATAGATTCAACAATGTCCCAATGGCAAAAACATCCATTATAAATATGCAAGAACACAAACGTTCAGCCTACAAAGGAACTATTTCAAAAATTTTAGAAACAGAAATAAAAGAAACTTTAGCCAAAAATCAACAAGTAATCATACTAGTCAATAGACGAGGATTTTCAACATTTACACAATGTCAAAGTTGTGGAACAGTTTTAGAATGCCCAAACTGCGCAATTCCAATGGTTTGGCACACAGATGAACAAGTTTTCAAATGCCATTATTGTGGGCAAAAGATGTCTTTTCCTGATGAATGTCCTGAATGTGGGTCAAATGCACTTCACAACACAGGGCTAGGTATCCAAAAAGTTGAAATACTAATAAAAGAAATGTTTCCTGATGCAAGGATAGCAAGACTTGATAGTGATGTTTTGGTTAGAAAAAACGAGCACATCAAACTTTTAGAAAAATTTCAAGAAAAGGAAATCGATATTTTAATAGGAACACAAATGGTAGCAAAGGGGCTTGATAACCCTAATGTAGCACTTGTTGGCGTTATTTCTGCTGACGCTAGCTTTAACTTGCCTGATTTTAGAGCACCTGAAAGAGGGTTCCAGCTTTTAACACAAGTTGCAGGACGTGTTGGACGTGGCGAATTTACTGGAAAAGTCTTATTTCAAACATACAACCCAGAATTCTACGCCCTTGAAAGCGCTAAAGAACAAGACTACAGCGACTTTTACAAAACAGAAATCACAGCTAGAGAAGATTTTGATTACCCTCCTTTTAGTAAAATTATTCGATTAATTTTAAGCGCAGATAATCAATTTAGAACAGAAAAATCTGCAATGGAAATCGCACTTAGATTAAGAACTCTTGTTGATAAATTCGGCATAAAAGAAAAGCTTGAAGTTTTAGGACCAACAGAGTGCGTAATCGGAAGAATTAATGGCAAATACAGATATCAAATTTTAATAAAAAACAAGATTGAAGCGAAAGGTCACGCATTTATATCAAAATTCCTTGCTCAAATGACTGTACCAAAAGATATTAAACTAGCAGTGGATGTTGATCCACTAGACATTCTTTAATCTCTTTTACCACGACCTCTTACGGAAACTGTCGCTTTTAATGGAATATAGTCACAAGTAGTATTTGCAGGACATTCAACGCCCGTTGCAGGACAGTAGTTTCTGATTGGAATAAAGTTTGTACTAAAATATGAAAATACATTGTTTGCAAATTTATGATGACACATTACACGAGGAAGAGCTACCCCTGAAGAAATAATGGAGCGCACACCAGCGTTAGTCGTACTATATAAATTTGCCAACAAGAAATCACCTGTTCTCATTTTTGGAGAAATTGGAAGAACTTCGCCATTCAATAGCACATAAAACTCTAAAACATCATCATTTAAAGTATTTGTTCCAACTCTTGGCCCATCAGAATCTACAAATACAACATAATAACTTCCTGCCAAATATCTTGTGAAAGCTTCATTTAAGAAGGATTCACTTTTTGCAGAACAACTAGGATTAACTTTTATACTTTTAAATAAAACATGAAAATATTCCAAAAGAGGAACAGCAGGATATCTTCTTATTGCTTGACCTGTATTTGCACAAGATGGACATTCTGCAATATTTCTAAAATACAAAGCTATATTACCAGAATAAGTCGTTGACCAAGGTGCAATAGGCGCAGCCTTTGCTTCAATAGGACTACACAAAAATCCTATTTCATTAAACCTATTACAATTTGTGTCACCTGTTGCAGAAGAAGGTAAACCATTCAAACATTTTAAATCGTTCTTAAAGTTATCATTAACAATACCTGTTAGAGCAACATCTCTCATCCCAAAAGAATATGCAGTTGGAGAAATATATAACGTCATACCGTTTGATAAATACAACGTAGGTTTAACATTATCTTCATTGAAATATCCAGCTGTTTGGCAATTATCACAAGTAAAAGTCGGACCAGCTTCACTTTCAAGAACATTAAAATGTTCAATTAATCTATCATAAAACCCACCATTAATGTGAGTTGCAGGCATACCATTTACGCCTAAAATATCTGGCAAATATGAACCTGATTCTGTCGTTTTATAAACAGGTGAAATCATTTTGTAATTATAAGTATCTTCAATCAAAACACCGTCACTTACTGCAGAACTAGCTATTTTGGTTAAATTATTCCACGCAGCGTATGCTCTTACTCTTTTTGCATAGTTAAATTTACTTTCAGTAATGCTTTTAGACGCAAGTATAACCAAGCTCATAATAACAAGCGCAATAATAACTTCGGCTTGAGATATGGCTAAAAATTTACGTCCAAATTTCTTTATCATAAAGATTTTACTTGCTCCAATGCTTCATCATAAGTATTTACGTATATTATACCACTTTTGCCAAACAAGTTCTCATTTGTAATATTTAATACAGTCTTATTTTCACCTATTGCAAAAACTTTTATACTGTTATTTAAAGCTTCAAATACAGGTATAGAGCCTAAACAATTGCAAGGAACAACAAGATAATCCACATCCTTTAATGTAATAGTTTTCTCTTCAAACTGAGTAATTAAAGGAGCATTTGATAACCCAATCAAAATACAGGGTAAAAATGTTGGAGTAATATATTCGGAAGACGCTCTTTTGTCAACAATTTCTGGATATATTTGATAATCACAAAACGCAGGAGAATGAGCACAAGGGACTTTTAATTCTTTTGAAATATAGTGTGAAATAATAGCTTCAACACCACCTATAGGATCAACTCCACCATTTTGAGCATAATTTTCATCATTACAGTCATCAAACAAACAGCATATTGCAAGCGCAGTACAACCCATATTTAATAGTTTTTGACCTGCTTTTTTAATTGTTTCAATATTGTTAACTTTTCCCATTGAAATCCCGTGTTCATTTACAAAGAAATCAACTCCAACTTCATCTTCGGTAACTTCATAATGAGGAATTTCAATACCATAGACAGATTTTACAGCATTTATGGTATTAATATGAACATTTAAAACATCTTGAGGAATTGCTCTATCAAAAATAACCCCGATTTTGTTATTTTTAGAAGGAATTAAAGAAATTTCTCTTTTAAAAAAACGATCTAAAGAAAAACCTTCAACATAGAGCATATTTTCAGTAATACCAGAAAAACATCCTGCATTTACCACATTTGGATTTACTATAAGTTTTGAAACATCAGCGAATTTTCTAGCATAAGGACTAGCATCCCCTGCAAACCCACCAATTGATGCGCCAATACCAGTTGGAACAATAAAAGCGCCTAATTTTTCTTCGTTTTCTAGCATAAAAAAATTATATCAAAAAAAAACGAGGCATAAGCCTCGATTTAAAATTTGTATGAAATAGAAGATAATTAAGATTTGTAACCATAAGTATGTGAAGCGGCAATGTTGCTTTCCACCATCTTTTGGTAATTATCAATATTAGTTTGTAATAACGCATTTTGAGTTTCTTCGCTATCAACTTTCATTTGCCAAACTTGTTCATCAGCAGAAATTTCAGCTAAAGCTTTTTCTTGTTCATTATTTGTTGCATCTATTTCTGCTTCAATTTCTTTTAATAATGCATCCATATTTTTAGAAGAGAATTCAAAACTTTCACCATTAACTTCATCAAGAACTTCTCTTGTTAAACTTTGATTATCGTTTTGATTAGGATCTTTAGCATTTAATGCTCTTGCTTGCGCTGCTTTTAAGTTAGCAATTTTTTCACCAAAAATATTTGAAACATCACTTGAATTTTGTGTTGCTTCTAGCAATTCGTTTTGGTATGTAATCAACTTATAATCAGAATCACATTTCATCATTTTATAAGTTTGTAATAAACACAATGCTCCAGCGTAAGCCATATACACCTCTTCTATTTCTACACTTATATAAAAACATTTCGATTTGTCTGATTTCAAAAACTGTATTTTTTGTTACATTTGTTTACAAAAAACACAAATACCCACTTTAACTATATAAATCCTTTTATGCTTATAATACAATTAATAATAAGAATAATAGGAGTACCCTGATTATGAGAAAATTATTGATTATATTATTCAGTATGTTAGTATTTACACCAATAGTTTTTGCAGATGAAACTTTCAAAACACACTTTGATTTAGCAGAACAATATTATAAACAAGCAAGATATACTAACGCTATTGGAGAATACCAAAAAGCATTAAGAATTAACAATTTAGATAATTCAGCAAGAATAGGACTAATAAATTCTTATCTTGATAGAGCGACATATTATATTAACACACTAAAAGACTTTGAAGTAGCAGCTAACGATTATCGTTCAGCACTATTCTATTTAGAAGTTTATCCAACAGAACAAACAATGCAAAACGCTTCACAAATTACATCTGAAGTAAAAGATAATTTAGAAAAATGTTTTGTAGAAACAAAATTTGATAAATCATCTTATTCAAGATATAAAAAAGCAGATGAAATCAGAAACAATGGTTTAAATGATTACGCTGCAGCAGCTTATGAATTCTATAGAGCATCTTTAATTGGTGATAGCAACATTGTAAAAAATGCAAACAGAAACATTGCAGATATCATCAAAAGTAGGACTGGTAACTACAAAAGAGCTGGGGATTTTTATAGCTACGCACTAAAAGTTGCGCCAAACGATTCAGGCATACACAATAGTTATGCGCAAATACTTATGAAAACAAACCAAGAAGATTTAGCAATTGACGAATTTAATAAAGCATTAGCAACTTCTAAAAATCCTAAATATATATTAATTAATTTAGAAAAATTATATAGTAAAAAATTTCAACAAAATCCTAATAGTATTAACACTGTTTTAAATTTAGCAAGCGTACTTCACAAACAAGGTAAAGATAACGAAGCTATCAATTATTACAAAAAAGCAGAAACAATGAACGCCAATAACGAAATAGTTTTGATGAAGCTTGGCGAATACTACTTAGACAACAACAATACAACAAAAGCGCTTGATTATTTCACTCGTTCACTTAAAATAAAACCAAATAATACAAACACTCTTTGTTTAGTTGGGGATTTATATTTAAAGACAAAAGATAATGAAAAAGCAACAGAAGCTTATAAAAAAGCTTTGGCAATAAATCCAAACAATGCAGATGCGCAACAAGGTTTAATAGAAGCTATTGCAGATATCATGACAGCTCAAGAACTAGTAAACTATTTAGCACTAGGAAAAGATAAACCTAACGAATCTGCAATCAATTGTATTTACGACTATGCAAAAGACTTGCACTCAAATAACAAAGCAAAAAAAGCTATTCCATATTATTATGAAGTACTAAAATATAAAGACACACCAGAAGTGTACATAAATCTTGCATTAGCACAAGTTCAAGAAGATAGAGAAATCGATGCTATTAACACTCTTGTAACAGCAAGACAAAAATACCCTGGAAATCAGCAAGTACAAAAGACTTTGAAAGAAATTAGCCATAGCGTTAATAATCAAAAATACGCAAAAGCTAGTGAATATTTCAATAATAAAGAATATCAAAAAGCTTTAGATATTTATGCACAAATAGAACCTGATTCAGCAGAAAAAGCTTTAGCAATGGCTGCCTGCTATAAGAGTATGGATAATATAGAAAAAGCTCTTGAATATTACAAACAAGCTTTGACTTTTACTCCAAACAATTCTGATATTGCATATTATATCGGTGTTTTATACGCAGAAAAAGAAAATTGGACTTCTGCTAAAATCTATTTGCAAAAAGCGTTAAAATTAAATGAAAACAATGCAAAGGCAAAAGAATTATTAGCATCGGTTGTTGAACAAAATAATATATTATTAATAAATAAAGTTATTGAAAAATATAACAAAAACGAATATAACGAAGCTTTGAAATTAATAAGCCAAGTATTAACAGAAGATTCAAACAACGCATACGCACATTATTATAGAGGTTTGATATATGATTCTCAAAAGAAATATAATCAAGCTGTTGATGAATATCAAAAATCATATAAAAACAACCCAACACTAATCGTTGCAAACTATTTAATTGCAATCATTTACGACTCACAAGCTCAATACAAAAAGGCTTTAGAATATTATAAAAAATTCGTAAATGAAAACCAAGAAAACGACGAATACAAAACGTACGCAAAATCAAGAATAGCAGACTTAAAAGCTTATGAAAACTAAAGTACAAGAACTTATCAAAACAAAAGTATCCCTTGCCCCAATGGCAGGGATTACTGATTTTATGATGAGAGATTTAATCAGAAATTATACGACAGAATCACTTCTTACAACAGAAATGATAAGCTCAGAGTTTCTAAGACAAGTCAAAGGTAACATCATTGAAAAGAAAAACGAAAAAAGCAGTCCTGTAAGTTACCAAATTAGTGGGCACAAACCTGAAATGATGGCAGAAGCAGGAAAATATTTAAGCCAATTTGCAGACATGATTGATATTAATATGGGTTGTCCTGTAAATAAGGTTGTAAAAGGTCAAGACGGCTCAGCCTTGATGAGAAACCCTCAACTTGCAATAGAAATAGTTAAAGCAGTTAAAGAAGTTATAGATGTGCCTTTGAGCGTAAAATTTAGACTTGGATACACTGTAGATGAAATGAATTATGTTGAATACGGTCAACAAATGCAAGAAGCAGGAGCTGATTTTATAACAATTCACGGCAGAACCCGTTCTCAAATGTACTCAGGAAAAGCAGATTGGGCAAAAATAAAATTATTAAAAGAAAATGTAGATGTTCCAGTTTTTGCAAATGGTGATGTAATATCTATTGAAACTGCAGAAGAATGTTTAGAACAATCTGGCGCAGACGGGGTTGCGATAGGTCGTGGAACATTAGGCGACTTAACACTTATTGCAAGAGTAGAACACTATTTTAAAACAGGCGAAAAACTTCCATCGCCAACGATAGAAGAAAGAATTGAACAAGCAAGAGCTCATTTAAATTACGAAATGGAAATGAGAGGCGAAAATGTAGGTATAAAATTTATGAGAAAATTTTATCCATACTATATTAGCAAAATTCATCAAGCGACAAAACTAAGAGCTAAATTAATGGTTAGCGAAGATATAAAAGAAATAAACGAAATTTTAGACACAATAAAAACAAAAAAAGAACCGATTTAAAACCGGTTCTTTTGTATAGTATGTGTAATAAGTTTTGTATTAATTAAGCTTGTTGAGCTTTAGCTGCTTTTGCAGCATCTCTTTGATCTAAGTAGTTGCATAATTTTTTACCTAATTTGTTAGCAATAGGAGTAACACCTACTGGAACAAAGAATCTGTTGATTGATGAGCAAACTACTAAGTCAATTGCTTGTTTAGCACCATCTTTTAACATATCAACTTTCTTAGCATCATAACCTTTCTTAGCGATAGCTTCACCGAATTTACCACATAATTTACCTGAAGCTTTACCTAATGCACCAACTACACCGTAGCTTAATGCTGTTGAAATACCGAATGTCATAACTTGGTTTAATGCTTGAGTAATTTTTTCGTTTTTAGTTTTCTTTTCATCTGTTAATGATTTATAAACATATAAACCACAAGTTACTGCAGATGATGCTGTTGATAAGTGAGTTGTAAATTTATCACTTTTAACTGATTTTTCCATTAATTTACAGAATGTATCAGTATTACCTAATTTTGAATAACCTTTTGCAATACCTTCTGCCATTTTATCCATCATTCCACCGTTGAAGTTAACGTTTGTTTTTGGAGTTGCTGTATTAATTGCTGAAATATTCATTATTTGTTACCTCCTTTAAAACCGTCTAAAACGGGACGACCTGATTGTGCTGGTTGAGCTTGTGCAGGAGCTTGAGCTACTGCTTCGCCTTTTTTCTTTTTACCAAACAATGCGTCTTGTACTACATGAGATAACTTAGAAGTTAACAATGCTCTTGGTACAGCCAAAATAATATCTGGGCCAAAGCCTAAAACTTTTTTAACATTTTTTTCTAATTGAGGATTTTGTTGCATTTTTTCATGCATTTTTGGTAAATACTTTTCTGTATTACCCATTACTTTACCTAAACCTGCTGAAATTGGTTTCATAACAGTTGATGTGATAGCAAAACCAATTACACCTGATGCAATAGCATGTGCTGCTGCGATACCTTTATTTTTTTGTTCTTGCTCATCTTTTGCTGGAAGAGCCATAATAGCTGCAGGTCTTAAGACACCTGCCATAATTAATGATGAAGCTGCATTGAATGTTGCTGGGTTACTTCCTGCAAATTCTGCAACTTTTTCAAATGCTTTTGATTCTAAAAAACCATTAAAGTTGACGTTTTGTTTAGATTCAGTTTTTGGCATTTGAACTTGTGGATTGATTGCTTGAATTGCCATAACTAAATTATTCCTTATTACACTACCTACACATATATAAACATTCAAAGAAAATTTTTATTGCTACATGCTTTCAGGAAATGTAATATTTTGTTACAATCAATCTACATCAATTGGTTCTCTATTAATCAAATCAATAGCTTCTCTTGCTGTAAATACAACTTCTTCAGGCACATTATCTATTGTACATAATTGTCTTAACACATCAATTGTGCGTTTGAAAATTCTAACAATATCACCTTCGCCTTTATCAACTTCGTTAGTAATTGTATCCCATTCCGCGCCGTTTACCCACATTTCAATTAATGCTGAATAATAAGTATTAATATTCATTTGAGTTTCAACGCCATTGGCTTTTTGAACTCTATCAATTTTTTTACGAATATCTCTAATCTTATTAATAGTTTTTCTAACCTTATGAGATAAAGGCAATACAGAATAATTTTCTGTTCTTAATTCCTCTGTAGTAACAGCACAAATTACTCCTGCAAGTTCAGCAGGCGACAAGTCGTTCAACAATTCTGAGAAAATAATTTCAGCTAAAAACAGTTCATTTTCAGCTCTTATTTGAGATACTGTCTTACCTGCATCTGTTGGATAATCATCTTTTAAATAGCCAAAATCAATCAAGACTTGTCTATTTGCTAAGAAATTATTCCAGAAAATATCACGTTGACGTTCAATTTCTTTATCCAATTTATGCAATTTAGCTGTATATCTTTCTAAAATTTCGATATCTTTCATGTGTTTTTTGTATAACTTACAGTTATCACATGCAAAACCTTGCATTTTATGAAGCATGGCTTTTGTTTCTTCGCCAAATTTTAAAGCATCATCTGACAAAGGTCTTCTTGCTTTAGCCTCTTGTTTCTTTATCTTTTTAAAAGTTTCTCTATTTTGTACATAAATACTTCTTACCTTGTTATATTCAATCAAGTCTTGATTAGTAAGTTTTTTATAACATTTAAAATCATTGATTCTATCAATATTCATTACAAAATGTTCTTTTTGCTCTAACAAAGGAGTAAGTCTTGAAGATGAAGAGAAATACCCAAAACTTTTTAGAATAAGTTGTTTAGCTTCATCCAAACTAAATCTTTGTAATAAGTTTACTACCATTGAATATCGAGGAGTAAATCTACTTTCAAGAGGATTAGCATCACTCAACACCAAATCTCGAACTTCATCAGGAGATTGGAAAGGTGTTCCGACAATCACTACATAACCTACTTCATCCATGCCTCTACGACCTGCACGACTTGACATTTGCAAAAATTCACTCGCCGTAAGCATTCTATGTCCTGAATCTGTACGTTTTGAAATAGAACTTATAACAGTTGAACGAGCAGGCATGTTAATTCCTGCTGCTAGAGTTTCAGTCGCAAATACAACTTTTATCAAACCTTTTTGGAATAATTTTTCTACTAAAACTTTCCAAGCAGGTAACAATCCAGCATGGTGAGATGCAACACCACAATATAAATAATCTAAATGTTTGTTTTTAGCTAAATAATAATTATCTACTAAATAGTCATCTACAATTTCTTTAATTTGTTTTTGTTCTTCTTCTGTTACAAGGCAAAGATTTGCACATCTTTCCATTTGTTCATCACACTTTTTACGAGAAAAAGTAAAATAGATTGCAGGAAGCATGTTTTGGTCATGAAGATTTCTTATAACATCTTTTGCAACACTACGTTGTGGAGTTTTCTTTCTACCATATTGTCTTTTTTCAGGTTGAATTTTCTTATTCAAACCTCCACCTGGGGACAACAATGGTAAAATTCTATTCGGTTGAGAAGAATCAAAATAATAAAATCTCAACGGAACAGGTCTAAAATCTGTATTAACAAGCTTTGTTTCAGAGTGAACTGTATTTATCCAGTCTGTAAGTTCCTGTGCGTTCTGAACAGTTGCAGATAGCGCTATTATTTGAATATTAACAGGACAATAAATGATACTTTCTTCCCAAACTGTACCACGTTCCTCGTCGTTCATATAGTGAACTTCATCAAGCACTACGTATTTAACATTTTTAAGATTATCTGCAACTTCGCCAAAATTTGTACCATAAAGCATGTTTCTAAATACTTCTGTTGTCATAACAACAATCTGCCCATCACGGTTTATTGAAGTATCCCCTGTTAAAAGACCAACTTTATCATACCCATATTTTGTACCAAAATCGTTAAATTTCTGATTAGAAAGAGCCTTCAAAGGGGTTGTATAAAAAACTCTTGAACCATTTTCAAGAGCTCTATGTACTGCATGTTCAGCAATAACGGTTTTACCAGCACCAGTCGGAGCACATACAACAACACTCTTTCCTTCATCTATATATTTAACTGCATCTTTTTGAAAATCATCTAATTCAAACGGAAACCCATAAGACATATAAAAAATCCCCTACACTATTCTTAATTCTAGTTTAGAGGATTTTTTTAATCTAGGCAATATATTAATATATATTATATAAATCAAATTATAATTTATCGAAACCTGTGTATTTTCTTAAAACTTCTGGAACAATGATTGTACCATCTGCTTGTTGGAAGTTTTCGATAATAGCAGCAACTGTTCTACCAACTGCAAGACCTGAACCGTTGATTGTGTGAACAAATCTTGTTTTGCCTGTTGCTTTTTCTTTATATCTAATATTTGCTCTTCTTGCTTGGTAATCACCAAAATTTGAACAACTAGAGATTTCTTTGTATGCATCATAAGATGGCATCCAAACTTCTAAGTCCCAACATTTGTTTGCAGAGAAACCAATATCACCTGTTGATAGGGCAACTCTTCTGTATGGAAGACCTAGTAATTCTAACATTTTTTCAGCATCTTCTGTTAATTTTTCGTGTTCAGCTGGAGAAGTTTCTGGAGTACATAATTTAACAAGTTCAACTTTATTAAATTGGTGAACTCTGATTAAGCCTCTTGTATCTTTACCTGCAGAACCTGCTTCACGTCTAAAGCATGGAGTATAAGCTGTCATATATTTTGGTAAATCATCTTCTGATAAAATTTCACCTGAATAAATATTTGTAACAGGAACTTCTGCAGTTGGAATTAAGTACAAATCTTCATCAACACATTTGTACATATCTTCTTTAAATTTAGGAAGTTGACCTGTACCAGTCATTGTTTGAGCATTACACATAAATGGAGGAAGAATTTCTTCGTAACCTTGTTGCTCTGTATGATAATCTAAGAAAAAGTTAATAACTGCACGTTCTAACTTTGCACCTTTACCTCTGTACAGAGTAAATCTTGATTGAGATAATTTAACACCTCTTTCAAAATCTACAAGATTTTTTTCTTCACATAAGTCCCAGTGAGCTTTAAATTCAAAATCAAATTTTGTAGGTTCACCCCATCTATGAACTTCAACGTTATCAGCATCAGATGCACCAATTGGAGTTGTTTCATCTGGTGTGTTTGGAATATTTAACAATAAATTTCTTTGTTTTTCGTCTAATTCGTTTTGTTTTTCTTCTAAGGATTTAACTTCATCACCTAAAAATCTTACTTCTTCTTGAATTTTATCAGTGTTTTCACCTTTTTTCTTCATTTCACCAATTTTTTGTGATTCAACTTTTCTTTTTGCTCTCAATTCATCAGCTTGAGCTTGAATTTGTCTACGTTCTTCATCAACAGCTAATACTTCATCAACTGACAAATCTGGATTACGTCTTTTTAATAGTTCATTAATTTTCTCTGGATTTTCTCTTATCAATTTAATATCTAGCATGTGTTCGCCTTCTTTCTGTTATTTCTTGATTTTATAGTATAAAAAAGATAAAAAATAATCAAATCTAAACCTTTAGATTTATAAAAACTATAAGATATATCCTCTAAACAGTTGATAACATGTTTTTAAATCTCGTGCATAATAGATGTGTGAATTGGAGATTAGGGCGATATGCTAAACGGAATTAACAACGAAAACAATAACTTAAATAATTTAAATTTACTTAATACACAACTTACTGAACAAACCGAAGCAACAGGAGCTACAAATCCTATTGAAGGAAGTAAAGTTAATCCTTATGAAAAGGATAAAAATTATTTAGTTGATGAAACTATAATTTCTAATGATGCAATGAGAAAATACATGGAAGAAATCATTGCAAAACAAAACCAAGAACTTGAAAAACAAAATGATATCAAAAATTTTACAAACTTGGTTATGAACACAGAAGTTGATATGGATAGAATGAACGAATTATTCAAAAATGGAGTTCAAGATCCATTTGAAAGATTTGATACAGACAAACTTGTAGATAATGAAAAATTCTTAACAGACTTGAACGTTCAGCTATAATATTATAATATGTTCTTATTATGACAGAGAACATTTCTAATTCAGAATTCTATAGAGCAGATAACGAAAGTAGTCATGAAGATACGCTAAATGCTGCTTTAGCAATGTACAAAAAAGGCAAATACGAAACAGCCTTAAAAATGTACACTGATTTATTAAATTACTACACAAGCCCAACTTTGTATTTGGAACTTGGAAACTGTTATTATAAACTTGGTAAAAATAAGTATGCGCTTGGATTTTGGAAAAAGGTTGTTGAATTAGACAGCCTAAATAAAACTGCCTATATAAACATGGGAAACCTTTATTACAAAACAAGACATCTGAATTTTGCCATTGAAAATTGGCTAACAGCACTTACTATTGAACCAGATGATGCAAAAATTAATCTAAACTTGGCTATTGCGTACACTGATAGCGATATGAGAGCAGAAGCCATAAAATATTATGAAAAATATTTAAGATACGAAGAAAAAAGAAATGATGAATACACTTTAATAGAGAACAAAATTAATAGCTATAAAGAAATTGCAAACACTTTTCTTAAAGAAGGTGCAGAATTTCAAAAAAACAATAACAATAGAGCAGCTCTTGACTGTTACATCAAAGCTTTAGCCCATTATCCAAATTATAGCAAAACAAATTTCAATATTGGTTCATTATTTTTTATGGATCATAATTACGAACAAGCCGTACGATATTGGCTAAATTCATTTTACATTGATTCTTGTTATCCAAAAACAATGCTAAATCTTGCTATTTCTTATGATTGCATGAAAAAGTTTGATTATGCATATTGCTTCTATGCAAGATATTCTGATTATATTTTGGATAACAAAGAAGAATTAACAAAATTAAATAAACGACTAAAACAGATAAAGGTATATTTGAACAGTAACCCTTATCTAATTGATAATCATTTAAAAGAAGCTGAAGAACATTACAGAAAAAATGACTTAAATACAGCACGTATTGAGTACAGAAACTATATAATTTTAAAACCAGAAGAGAAAAAAATATACCAACCTTTGTTACAAAAGATAAATTATTATTTAAATCCAGAAGCTAAGGTTATAGAAGAATTAACAAAAAGTGCAACAACGCTGTATAACGCTGAAAAATTTGCAGAAGCATCTTTAGTTTACAAAAAGGCTATAAGACTTTGCAACGAAAACTCTCCAGAATTTTCAAGACTAAACGCGAAATTTAACATTTGCGTAAGAAAGGCTGGATAGACTTTGGAAAACTTTTTAAAAGAATTAAAAAAGTTTTTTTACACAAAAATTCTACGACGCAAATATTACAGAACAGGAAGCTGTAAAGGTTGTGGAAAATGTTGTCGTAAAATTTATGTAAAACACGCAAGAGGAGTAATTAAAGAAGAAAGCGAATTCCAAAAACTAAGAAAATTACATCCCTTTTACACATACTTAGAAGTAATTGATAAGGATGAAACAGGGTTAGTATTCAGATGCACGAATTTGGATGAAGAAACTAACAAATGCAAAATCCACAAAACACGCCCTGGGATTTGTAGAAGATACCCTCAAGAAGAACTTTTCAAGATGGGAGGAGCTCTATCAGAAGACTGTGGATATAAAATGATTCCTATTATCCCTTTCAAAGAAGTTTTTGAAAAAGTTATGAAAAAAAGTTAAACAATTTGACATGCCAACTACAATATTGATATTATAATAAAATCTATATAGATTTGGGTAGGAAAATGTACGTAAAACAACTTGAAATTGACAATTTTAAGTCTTTTGCGACCAAGGTAGATATACCGTTGTTAAAAGGATTTACAACAGTATCAGGGCCTAACGGTTCGGGCAAAAGTAATATATTGGATAGCATCTTGTTTGCACTTGGGCTATCTGGTACTCGTGCGTTGAGAGCAGAAAATGTTTCTCACCTTATTTCTACCTTTAACAAACGTAATGAAGCCTATGTAAAAGTTACATTTTCCGAAGTTGGAGATTACGGTGATTTTTCAGTAGCTAGAAGAATTAGAAAAGCATCAAATGGTACATTTTCAAGCGTTTATTACCTAAACGACAAAGTTACAACCTTAACAGAAATACATGCAGTATTAGAACAATTCAATTTAACTTCTAATAGCTATAACATTATCATGCAAGGTGACGTAACAAGTATTATCAAATGCAACCCTACAGATAGAAGAAAACTTATTGATGAAATTGCAGGCGTTGCAGATTTTGACCGTCGTATAGACCAAGCTAAAGGTGAACTAGACACTGTTGAACAACGTGTTGAAAGTTCAACTTTGATTTTGAATGAAAAAGAAGAACATTTAAAACAACTTGAAGAAGAAAAGGAAGTTGCACAAAAATATCAAAAATTAAAAGACGAAAAAACTTCTTATGAAAGCCAAATCAACGCTGTTAGATATTTTGATATCAAACGTAACCTTGAAAAAGCTCACGAAAATATTTTAGAATTTGTCAAAAAGAAAAAAGTTGAAGAATCAAATAAAATTGATTTAGAAGAAAAATTAAACCTCATTCAAGGCAAGTACAACGAATTAGCTGCTGAATTAAAAGAAAAAGGCGAAGACAAACGTATTGAATTAATCGGCAAAAAGGAAGAATCTAAAGGTCGTATTGAAAACAAAAAGAACGCTATCAATTACACAGAAAAACAAATTTTAGATAGCGCTAAATCAATAGAAAACAAGAAAAACGGTATTGAAGAACAAAAGAAAAATATCAAAGATAACGAATTAAAAATTGAACTTAAACAAGAAGAAATCAAAGCTTTACAAGATAACATTCTTGATAAAAAAGCTGAATTAAATAAAATTCTTGCAGAAAAAGCTGGTTTAGATGAAACTGCAAGTAAATTTATGGAAAACCACGCGGCATACCGTTCTGAACTTTCTGCATTACAAGAAAAAGAAAATAATTTATTAAAAGAAAAATATCCGAAAGAAGCTCGTTTGAGTAGCTTAAAATCAGAAGTTGAAAAAGCTGAAAATGAAGTTCAAAAATTAAACGAGTTTAAAGAAAACTTCTCTTCAAACGAAGACAAAATCAAGGTTCAACACGAAGAACTTGGAAAAGAATTAGAAGAACTTAAACATATC
>SAMEA104315433__coassemble_550_pt1 | contig 17137 bp, 15 predicted proteins | sample SAMEA104315433__metabat2_high_PE_030 | metagenome-assembled genome bin SAMEA104315433 (sample SAMEA104315433) | gut metagenome | biome: Monkey gut; feature: monkey-associated habitat; material: faeces | place: China | collected 2013 | reverse complement strand
TAAGTTTTGTAAACATACTCAAACATGGACAGCGCATGTAATACAAGGAACTTAACATTTCAAAAATTTGAAATTTTTTAAAATTTAAATAAATTGTTTATTATAGAAAGATACAGGAGTTTTTAATGAAAATTAAAATAAAAGTATTACTTTTCATAGTTGTTTGTATATTCAGCGTTAATTTTTTAACAGCTTGTACAAAAGACCAATTAAGCAATAGAACATTAATGCCAAATCCTTGGCAAGATTGCCAAGATGATTTGAATAAGGCAAGTAAAGTTGCAGGCTTTAATTTTCCACTTGTATTATCAAATTTTAAAGTGCGTTCTATGAAAGATATGATAGAAATTACATATCCACTAGATGAAAAAAGAGAGGTTTCAGTAAGAAAAACTTTAACTCTTGATGAAAAAACAAATCCTACTTACGATATAAGTGGAGATTATAGTGTTTATCCTGTAAATAAGTATATTAATCTTGCACAAGAAGTAGCTGTACACGTTAGAGGTTATGACGATAACAAATTTGTAATTATGTCATTCGCTGCTGAATCAGGATATTATACAGCTCGATGTGAGCAAGGTATGACAAAAAAAGAACTTCAAGGCGTATTTGACGTAATAAAAGAAGCTGAACAAGCTAAATTTTAAAGTTTTTAAATTAACAAAAGAAGTGGCGAAGCCAAAGGCGCCACTTCTTTTGTTTGGCTTATATAATCAACTAAATTTTTATCAAAATAAATTTACTTTCTTTTACGCCCAAAACTTTATGTTGAGTATCTTTTTTAAACATTAACATTTCGCCTTTTTCAATTACAAATTGTTGAGCGTCAAAGTGAAGTTCAATTTTACCATCTACAACATAAACTGCTGCATCCTCTTTTGAGGTATGAGTGTCAATAATTTCATCTTTACCTATTACAACGAGAGTTAGTGAACTATCTCTATTCTCCATTAAAGTTTTTTTGTTAAATTTTTGTCCATCTAAATCAATAGATTTTTCAACATCAAATACATTATAAAACATTTCTATCTCCTTTATAATTAACCTACTAGGAAATTATCAAGGAGATAGAAAAATTTGTTATTACCCAACTTTATAAATCAGTTAGACTATTTTTGTAAGGCTTTAGCATCTGCAACTTTTAGAGCAAAATAAGGTTTGTCCTTATCTTGTAAAAAGATTACATATTGATTTGTTAAATAGAAATATCTTGATTTTTGAGGAGGTTCAAGTGATGCTCTCATCATTTCGATACCAGCTTCTGATTTAAGTTTTACACCTTTGTTATCCATTTTAAATTCAACTGTTTCAACAGCTTTTGCAATTACTAAATCACTGTTTTTGATAGCTTTATTGCAAAGTTCTCCAAACACAGTTTCTGTTTTAAAATCAAGATTTGGAATTTTAAGTTCATCATGTTTTGTAAATTCTTTATTTGTAGTTGAAGCTTTAGCTTTTTTATTCATATCAGCATAATATTCAGCAAAAGTTTTGTTGTCATTAGTTCTATAGAAATATACAACGTCATTTTGTTTTGTTTTTAGAGATACAGCGAAATCGTTCATGTCGTTATAGAAAAGAACATTTACGATATCTCTAGCTTTTGTTTTGCTTGATTTTAGAATACCAAAATATTCAACATTACCTTTGCTACCGTTGAAAGATTCTGAATTTAATTTATCTAAAGCCTTTGCATATTCAAAATCTTTCTTCAACATTGCATAAAGAATGTAATGACCGTTTGCAGGAGTCCAATCAAAATTATCTAAGATTGCACTTTTTTCATTAAATTTATCTTTTATACCTTTTTCAATTTCTTTCTTCAAGGCTAGTGAAGCCAAGCCCCATTTTTTATAGTAAGCACTTTCAGAAATATTTTCAGCTTTGAAAGATTGTTTATTCAAATCTTCTGCCATTTGAGATTTTTTACCTACAAATGTGATAGGTTGCTTTAATAATTCATCCATCAAATCGTTCCAAACAAGTTGAAAAGTACCAACCCAAACTTGATTTGGAGAAGTTGATTTGCTTTCCATTGTTGCTAATACATCTAAATTCTTAACAACATTTGTAGAAATATTTGTAGATTTAGGAGCTTTTTTTCTATGACATGCGCATGCTGAAAGTCCACTAGCTAAAAATAAACCTGTAATAATCAAAACAAACATTTTTTTCATAATTTAGTTCCTCATTTAATTTTTACTTTTAATTCATTATGCCATATTTAATAAAAAAAACAAAAATTTTTAAACTAAATCCTTAACATTTTCGTAACAATTAGCCCCAAAAGTTAAGACTTTGTTAATTCTACGGAATTATCTAAAAAAAGAGTTATAACAATAGTGTAAGAAGTAAAGAGAAAAGAATTGGAGGTATAAAAATGAGATTTAATGTTATTGAAAGAGAACCGGATTATTGTTTCACAAATATGCGTAACAACTTAGAAAACTTATTGAACGCCGTAATGGTAGGCGATGCTACTGATTCTGAAAACAGATTTTTCCAACCATTATCAGAAGTTAGAGAAAACGAAAAAGAATACAAAGTTTCTGTTCAACTTCCTGGTATCAAAAAAGATGATATCAATATTGAATTGGATAAAAATAGTTTGACTATTTCTGCAGAAAGCAAATTTGAAGAAATGAAAGAAAATGAAAACATGCACTATTCACAATTCTCTTATGGTAAATACCATAGAACATTTGAATTTGCTAAAGATGTAGATGCCGAACATTCAAACTGCGAATACAAAGACGGTGTTTTACAAATCACATTAAAGAAAATGTCAGAAAAGAAAGAAACAAAAACACTTAAAATCCAATAATGTGAGTGGTAAGTAATTTACTAAGAGGGCGATTTCGCTAAAACGAAATCGCCCTCTTTTTTACTAAAAACTTTAAATTAACCTTTCTTTGGTAAAGTTTTCAAACCAATAAATCCAATATAACCAAAAGATAAAACACCTACGATTATAAGAGCAATTGGAAGAGAAGTTAATTTATCTAAAAATCCAATAACTGGAGCAGTTACAGCGCCACCAACAATTGTTGTACATAAAATACCTGCAACGGCACCTTCTTCTTTTTTATCAAATGAATTTACGCATAATGAAAAGATACTTGGGAACATAATTGATGCGAAAAATCCAACTAAAATAAAGCATATAGCAGAAACCATTTTATCAGGAACGACTACTGCCAACGTTAATGAAATAAAAGCCCCGATTGCATATAACAAAAGAGCTTTTGAAGTGTTTAAGTAGTTTAACAAAATACCACCTGCAAAACGACCTAATGCTAAGAAACCCCAATACAAACCAACAACCATAGCTGCTGTACTTTTCATCATATCAAATTTATCAACTAAGAAAGTTGAAATCCAAGTTGCAACACCAACTTCAATACCAACATAAACGAATATACCCATTGCAAACATAATCATTAAAGGATTTTTTACAAGATTAATATAATCATTTGTTGTAGGTTTTTCTCCATGTTTATCATGAGCTTCTGGAATATTTGTTAAAAATACCCAAACTGCAACTATCATTGCTAGAATTGAGAAAACGTAATAAATTGATTGCCAATGGAAACCTAAATCTTTAATTAAAAAGCCAATTAAAAAACCTCCACCTAAACCACCAACACCACAGAAAATTTGTGTTAATGTTAGATTTCTTGAATATTTTGTTTCATCTTCATCAATTTCTTTTACTAATAAGTTTGATACCATTTGCAAGGCTGTAACACCAATACCAATAACAAATAATGAAAACAATCCAACAACATATTCTGGGAAAATAGCAAATACTATAGAGCCTAAAAATACTAACCCAATACCGAACAAAAACATTTTTTTGTTACCAAATTTGTCGAGCAAAACCCCTTGTGGAAAACTTGTTAAACCATAAGCCATGAAAAATACTGAGCCTAAAAAAGTTAAAACCATGCTACTAAGATGAAATGAATCTTTCCAGTATGGTAACAAAACCCCAGGAATGTTTGTGATTAACGAATATGTAAAATAGTTTAAGCATAGTAAGGCTAATAATTGAATATTTGTTTTTCTTTTTGTTTCTTGCATTTGGGAATCTCTTTTCTTTTAAAATGTATAATCTATTTTATAATTTTAACAGAAAAATAAAGTTTAAAATACAAAAAAAAATTACGTAAAGAATTGTAATGTTTCATGCTTAAAGCTAGCAAATTTCTACATTTTGGTATTTTAATATAAATAGGTAGTGTTTATGAATTTTTAGTGTGGGGTTCAGGTACTTGAAAATTTTGCCAATTAGCAATTTTAGAAATCCAAAGAATAATGTATCTTTTGGTGAAGCCAGAGTTAATATTTTAGCAATGGGTGATTCGCATGGTCAAATCGAATCTTTACCAGCAGCTTTTGATGCAATTGAATACAAAAAAGCTGAAATATTTGAAGCTCCAAAAGAAAAAACTGCAGACAAACCTCAAATGCCTAAAAACTATCTAAATTTATTCACTCATGCTGGCGATTATTTTATCAACCCTGCCAAAAGAGGTTTTATTGGCGATCCAAATGCAACAGCAGCAAGCAATCAAGTTAAACTATTAAATTCTTTTTTAACAGAGCTTAAAAAAGATGCTCCAGATTTAGAAGGTTATTATACATTAGGTAATCACTGCTTAGATGATGGTGATGAACTTGCAGTTAAAGAATTATCAAAAGCAGATGTTACAACTCTTTTGACTAACGTAAATTTAAAAAATTCTAAATCTATCACAGATTTATCAGAAAAAGATCAAGAAAAATTCAAAGAACAAGCTATTCTTGAAATTCCAGATGACAAAAATCCAAACTTAAAACATAAAGTTTTAATGTTAGGTATGACAACTCCAAGCGTTGATTTTTATGTACCAAATCAAGTTAAAAGTCTTGATATCATTGACAGAAACGCTAAAAAAGACGTTCAATTAACAGAAAAAGATTTTACTAAATCTTATGAAAAATTAAATAAAACTATCGGTGATTTCAAAAAAGATAATCCCAAAGGTGCTGTTGTATTATTAAGCCACAATGGTAACGCTGTTGCTGATATGATTGTTAAAAATGTTTCTGGTATTGACGTAATTATCAATGGTCATGACCACAAAAAAGAAAATCACATCGCAACAAATCCTACAACTGGTCATCAAACTTTAGTTGCATCTATGTATCAAAATAATAGAAAATTTAGCTCTATCAAATTACATTTTGATGATGATGGAAACTTAGATACAATTAAAAACAAAGATTTTTATACAGAAGACGTAGAAAAAGAAAAGAAAGCACAAGCTGCAACAAATCCTATTGAAGCAGGTAAAAAAGAAGTTAACCCTATTCAAGAAAAATTAAATGCATTATTAGGTGAAGACTTTAAACCAAGTGTATTCTTATCTGGACCTACAAATATTGAATCATTAAGCACAGATGGTATCAGAAATTCATCTAACTTATTAGCTAACTTCACATCAGATGTTGTTAAAGAACAATACGAAAAACACGGTGGCGAAGCTGATATCGTAGGTTTACAAACAGCAAGTATCCGTCAAAATTTACCAGTTAATGGTTGGACTAGCAATATCAAGTTATTAAACCTATTCTGTGGTAGAACAGTTGCTTTAGGCGCTTTACAAAAAGGTGAATTAAAAGGTGCTGAAATTACAAAATTTGTTATTGAAAACTACGGCGACAACATGAAAAACAGAAACCGTAACCCATTAGTTCAATACTCTGGTATGAAGGTTAACAAAGGTCAATTTGATAACTTATTAATGTCAGGTAATGCAACTATGAAGGATTATGCTGACTGCTTAGAAGTTAAAGATAAAGAAGGCAAATACCAAAAACTTGATTTGGAAAAAACATACAAAGTTGCTCTTCCAGAAGAATTATTCGTAGTTCCAAACGTTAAAACTTTAATGAATATGAAAGACAAATTCCAACCTACAGGTTACAATGCAGATGACTTGTTTATGGAATACGTTAAAGATAACGATTACAAAATTTCGATGGATAAATCAGCAGACGTAAGAGTAGTTGAATAATTAATAACACTAACATTTTTACAAACCATAAATCACACACAAAACACATACCTATAATTAATTATTCAAAACTACACGTCAGCTGAAAAATCATATTTCTTCGTTAAAAATGATTGTATCGCCTAATCTTATAACAGTATCACCATTCGGAACAAATGAATTGTTATTTCGTTTTATCAAAACAATTAAGAAAGTATTTGATGGATTTATTTCTTTAATTGGTTTATTCAACCATTCATGATGAGAATCAATATTTGTTTCTAAAAGAATAACTTCATTATCAAGTTCTTGCACAGTTGTTCCAACTGTAACCTCGTCACCACTTTCAATAACAGTATCAGCTTTTGGAAAAATTCTCTTGCCATCTCTTTTGATATACAAAATCAATGCACCCTCTTCAAGGTTAATATCTTTAACTTTTGTATTACACCATAGGTGAGAAGGACTTACAGTAAATTTATTTAGAGCGATAGAAGCTTCTTGTTGGTAATCATTAAAGGTTTTTCTAACATCTGCAAATTTATCAATCAAGTCATGCTTTTTGGCAACCAGAGGTAGAATCGAACCTTGAATTGCAACAGACAAAAACGAAACAACAAAAACAATATGGAATAAATCATATTTTAATGAATCGCTTTGAGCAACAACCAATAGCGCAAATACAATTGATGCAGCCCCTCTTAATCCTGCCCATGACATAAAGTATAATTGATTAAACTTAGCTTTAAATGGTAACATTATAATACTTAATGCAAGTGGTCTTGCAATAAATGATAAAAACATAGTTATTAAAAGTGCTGGAATAATAATTTCTGGAATTTTGTGTGGAAAAGAAAGAAACCCAATTAGGAAAAATATCAGAACTTGACAAAGAGCTGTTATACCATCAAAAAAGTGAATCATTCTTATTTTGTTTTTAATTTTACTGTTTCCAATTATAATCCCTGCTATATATACGCTTAAATAACCATTTCCACCAATTAATTCAGGAATAGAAAACGCAGCAAGAGCTGTTGCTACAATAAATAAAGAATCTGTTCCTTCAATTAATAGTCTTGTTTTTCTAAAAACATAAACAGCAAATATAGCAATTAAAATACCAAACGAAATGCCGAAGAAAAGCTGTTTAAAAAGCATTGGTGCTATACTTAAAACGCTACCACCTTTTAGCAAAATTAACCCTAACATAGTTAACATATAAGCAAAAGGGTCATTACTACCACTTTCCATCTCTAAAATTGGCGCTGTATTGTATTTAAGGTTTAATTGCTTTGAACGTAAAATTGAAAAAACTGATGCAGCATCTGTTGAACTAATAATTGCACCGATTAGAAAACTTTCTGCAAAAGACATATTTAAAATATAAAAACAGAAAATTGCACAAAACCCTGCTGTGAAGATTGTTCCAAAAGAAGATAATAAACATGCCTGAAGTGTAACTTTTTTATTTTCAGGTTTTTTGGTACAAAATCCACCATAGAATATTATAAAGATTAGACCAATAGAACAAAGTTTTGAGGTTAAATCATAATCATCAAAAGAAATTTTTAAAATTCCGTCACAACCGAAAAGCATTCCTAAAAACATGAAGAAAACAAGAACAGGAAGCCCAATTTTACTAGAAAACTTGTTTGTAACTATACATAAAAATATTACTATTGCTGAAAAAAGAATTATTGACGCCATAAAAACCTCTGTTATACAAGAATAACATACCATTAGAGTTCTGGCAACAGCTGTTATTTCTATCTTTACAAGAAATTTATAAAATCAAATCTTCATGTTAAAATAGATTTATGATTACAAGAGAAGTAAACGACTGGCTGAAAAAATTAGAAACAACAAATTACCCAATGGAAGAAGCAATGAAAGATTTGGCTGAATTTTCAAGATATCTTTCACGAGAAGATTTGATTTTTATTAAACGTAAATTAAAAAACATCTTTCATTTGTAAGGAGTGCTATGGGAAGCAATAAAGACGGCTTTAAAAATGAAAATGATATAATTGAATACATAAATCAAGTAAAAAACTTTAATGACATGAACGATAATATTAAAAGTTTTTTATCATTTTTGTTTGATAACATAAATTTAAATGGTAAAACTATTTCTGCCTCTAAACCAAAGAATTTTTCAAAAAATATAAAACCAGATATTATTATTTCAACATCAAATATAACAAAATATGTAAGCCTTAAAAAAGGTAGTGGAAATAGTGTTCATCAGGAGACTCTTTCCGATTTTGAAAAATTTTTAACCTCAACAAGAATAAATAAGCAAACAATTCAATATTTAAAAGAATTTCATTATGCTGATGGAACAATTGATGGAACAGGTTCAAAAAGAATTAATGCGAAAGATTTTACAAAAAAATATCCTGACAAAATAAAACAAATAAGTTGTGATTTCAATAATCCTGAAATATTGAGAATTTTAATTAATAGATTTTTGTTTACAGGGACTCTTGATAATGCTCCTAAAGTTGATGCTATTTACCATGGAACAGTGTTTAGTGGTCATTGGGCTACAAGTAAAGAAGTTCTTGAATATCTATTAAAAATATCTCAAAAAGATGATAGAGTTTCATTTTCACACTTAGTATATCAACCTTGGAATAGATGCTTAAACTTTAATCCTAAAACAGAAAATAGAAGACACACAATGCAAATAAAATGGGCTTCGTTGGAAAAGGATTTAGTAACAATAGAACAAGAACATCTACGAATTCCTTCTAATAGAGGCACAAAGGAAGGTAATGAACAAGAAATAGAACTTGTCAAAAGATATAATAAAAACTCAAAAGACGAGTTGTTTAAACTGTATAACCAAAACATTGTTTGTAATTTTGATAAAAAAATCTATCTTTGCCGTGTAGTTACAAAGCAACTTTCAAAATTAAGCAATCAGAAAGTTATGACCAGAGCAGATGTGTTTGCAATTACAGTAAATAAAAACATAGATAATATATTAGCAAAAACAGATTATTACCTAGATGAAAATATTCTAAAGGACAACAATATCTGCTATAGTGCTATTGAAAAATCTGGAATTTCTATAAAATTAAATGATTCAAAAAATTTTCAAATTTTAAAATTAACACCAAACAGTTTTAAAACTTTGTTTGGGAATTACGAACTTGGAGCAGGAGCAAGTTTATTTTGTAAAAATGAAATTGAATTAGAAAAAAATAAAGATGTTATAGAAGGTTGGAAAACATCATTATCAGGTATGCAAAATTATTTTAAGGATTTAAAATTAGAAAAAGGTTTTGATTTAAATTCAACTGTATGTAAAAAAGTTAAAACCTACTCAGAAAATGAAATTAAAACCATTATAGACAATTCAAAAGATTTACAAGCAAAGATTTTTAATGGAATTGGTTTATACAAAGAACCTTATACTGCCTATTATTTCTTTTGCAATGAATGTTTAAAAAAACTTGATTACATTCCTTTTCAAATAACTACAGGTTCTGGTCGCTCAAAACATATATATACTCTTGTTCTTAAGCCAAAGATTTAGACTTTTTATTTGAATTTATATTAATAGGTGTAACTTTAGAATATAAATTTTTATCAAACTCTGAGCTATCTAATAAATTAACTAAATTGTACGCTAGTTCGTTAATTACAGGAACAACTACACTGTTACCGATTTGTTTATATGCTGTTGAACCAGTACCGATTTTATATGTTTTTGGATAACCCATAATTTGTAAACATTCTTTTTCTGTCAACTTTCTCATTTGAGAAACAACTATAGGTACATTATTTCCACCTGTTCCCATTTTAGCTGTTAAACAAGGAGAAATACCGTCACATTTAAATTGGCATCTTGAAGGTCTAACTTCATAAGCCAAAGTATCAGAATTAATAGTAATATCTTTTAGTTTTACAAATTTATTAATGTGTGATTTACAAATATCTGAAATTTCGTAATTTTCACTTTTCAAATTAGAATTTATTATTGATGCTAATGTTTTTGTTAGATTTTTTCTAGTAGGAAAAGAATAATCCTCAATATTAAGACCTAAATCATTTCTTATTCCAACGCAATACCATCTCTCTCTATGTTGTGGAATTCCAAAATCTTTAGCATTAAGAACTTTATATTTAAAAGAGTAATTTAATTCTTCTAAGGTTTGTTCAATTATTTTTAATGTGTTTCCATTGTCATGGTTTGTAATACCCTTAACATTCTCTAGGATAAAAGCTTTTGGTTGTTTTTCTTTTAAAATTCTAGCAACTTCAAAAAACATTGTTCCTCGTTTATCTTGAAATCCTAATCTTTTACCTGCAATCGAAAAAGATTGACATGGAAAACCTGCGCATAAAATATCATGGTCTGGAATATCAGTCGTATTTATTTTTGTTATATCCCCACTTGGTAAGTCTTTAAAATTTTCAGCATAAACATTTGCAACTTGTTTATCAATTTCTGAACTAAAAACACAAGTACAATTTTGATTTTCAAAGGCTATTCTAAAACCACCTAAACCAGCAAATAAATCAATAAATTTATAATGTTTATTCATTTATTTTGCCTCCATTATTTAAATTTTTGCTTATTTCTTGTGCTATAGCCATTCCTAATAGTGGAGGAACAGCATTTGCTAATTGTTGATGTTGGTCAGATTTATTACCTTTTATTATAAAATCATCATCAAAAGATTGAAGTCTTGCAACTTCTCTTACTGTTGGTGTTCTATCAGCAAAAGGGTGAATTAACATAGATTTTGTTGCATGTTTAATAGTAATAGATGGTTTTTTTGAATCTAGTCTTCTGTAATTATTGCTGTGAGTACCTCCACCTTGTCCCAATTCAAGTGGAATATCTTGCCAATTTCCTCCTTGTGGAACGCAAGACATTCTTTTTGTTATCAATTCGTTATGATGGATTGGTTCGTGGTTGTAAATAGAAGCTTTTCCACTCATCAATTTTTGATATTGTGTTTTAGGTGCTAAATATTTATTACCAGAAATAGGTATATTCCCTAGAGCATCACCTACTGTTACGTAATTTTCTATTGTATATTTTTCTTTAGGATATGTTAGAGGGTAATCTTTGCTTATCATAAAAATTACGCGACGTCTTTGTTGTGGAACTCCATAATCTGCTGCGTTTAAAACTTTATATTGTACATTATAGCCAATTCTATTAAATTCTTCTTTTATTAATGTCTTAATATCATAACCTTCAGCATTTGACATAGACAATAAACCAACAACATTTTCAACAACAACATATTTTGGTTGGATAATGTTTGTAATTCTTACAACTTCCTTAAATAAACTATTACGCTTATCATCAATATTTCGCTGACCAGACATGCTAAAACCTTGGCAAGGAGGCCCTGCAATAATCACATCAATCTTATTTTTATATTCATCCCAATATTTTTCGTCCATTTGAGTTAAATCTTGATTAATAAGTTTTGTATTGCTATGATTTACAGCAAAAGTTTCAAGGGCAGTATTCCATATATCAACGCCAACTACCACTTCAAAATCGTTAGTTTTTTCAAAACCATAGGAAAAACCACCAATGCCACAAAATAAATCTATAACTTTATACTTTTTATCTAGCATATCCCCTTACCCAAACGTATTATATAATAAATATTGACTGTTGTTAAATACGCTAAGAAAAGTTAATATATGCTACGTTCCATAGTATTCGATTGCATCAAGGTCATTTTTCCAATTCATTGCATCTTGGATTTTTGCAATTGTTTCTGGAAAATGTTGTTGTAAGTACTGAGAACGGACGCCTAGAGAAATTTTTCCGTCAGAAATAGCATTTGTAATAGCATTTGATTCTGCAACTACCTCTGCTAAACCACCCCATTCACCACCATAGTGACCTTTTGCCTGTGTAAAGTATGAAACATGCTTACGTTCTTCGTCTGAATGGTATTTATTAAAAGTTTCTCGTTCTTTTAAATATGTTTCTTTAATATCTTTATTGCCTGTAAACATTTTATTTTCACCAAGCAATTTTTCTCTGTATGTTTTTTGTTTTTGAGCATCCTTTGCATGACCTAATTCGTGCAAGAATACGAACAAATCACCCATTATAGAAACTTCTTTTGATACAGGCGAAAATCCAGCTTGATATATACTATCTGTGCTTTCCATTTTACCTATATTTTCAACAGTTTCAAACAATTCATGACCTGGAACTTTTTTCATCAAGTTGATTAAACTTTTTTGGTCACCTTTAAATTTATTTTCAAACACTATTGAAGCTTCTTTATTGTGGTGCAAATCTTTTACAGTAAGCTTTTTATCATCTGTTTTAATATCATATTTATAACCATTATTTGAAGAAACAAAATGATTGTCGTCTATAACCTCAAAACTTTGAGAAACACCCATTAAAATTTTGCCGTCTTTGTTTGTAATTTTGTAATCCATAATACGATTACCTTGTGGATCGTCCTCGTACAAGAATTGAGTTCTTGTACCATTATCAGACTTTATATCACGTTTAATCGTTTTGATACCTGTTTTTTTATCTACAGTTGCTTTAGAAACTTGTTTTGTTTTTCCGTTTGCATAAGTGTAGCTAATATCATAAACGCCATCAATTTCAGACGGAGTCATAACTTCTTTTCTAAGCATATTACCGTTTTTGTCATTTTTTACAACCGTTTGCTCAAGTACATTGTACTTCATTTTTTCGTAATCATAACGTTTTTTTATTGTCGTAACAGTATTATTTCTAAAATCGAATTCTTTCTTTATATCATCCTTTACACTACTTAAATCGTGCTCTGTTTTAGCTATCATATCAGTACTTTTAGCATCAAATTTAAATTTGCCTTTATAGCCACATTTTAGAGAAAATTCTTTTTTAGGTTCATATTCATTTTGTTCAAATTCGTCTGGTTTTAGACCACTCGGCAATTTACTAATGGCTTTCAAAACTTTTTCGTTGAACTTATTATCTTTTAAATCTTTACCCATACGGTAAACCTTTTTCATATCTGACATTGTAAAATCAGTATTATCTTTAAACGTGTTCACCGTTTCAAAATCTAAAACATTTGTAGCACAAGAAATTTTAAAATCATTGACCTCTTTTTCAGAAAATCTCGACTCACCCTTTGCATTTTTCATGCTAGCAACAATGTTTACAGCCTCGTTTTCAGATGGACTAGTAATACCTTTATTTGGATTAGTAACCCCTTTTTTAGAAGACACAAAAACATCTTGAATAGGTTCATTCAAGTTTGCTAAAGGTTTGTTATTATTATGTTTGACTGGATTAAATTTAGGTAAACCTACTTTAATGCCACCAATATTCATGACTATTCCTTTAATACACTACTATTACATAAACACATTTACTCAATATTTATTGCTATTTACAATGTAACAATTAAATATTTAAACAATAAAAAAGGCTCTGTTTTCACAGAACCTTTTTAAAAAATACGCCTGCCACGATTGTCTTGCTCACTTGCATTAAACGGCAATTTCGCATTTTGTCTCCGTGTTTTCAACACTTTGACAAAAGTGCTCCAGCCTCTGCTCGTTCGCGCTCGAACGCAAATTGGCGTTCTCATCGCTGTCACGCTCACAAAAAAAAGGACAACCTTTTGGTTATCCCTTTTAAAAATACGCCTGCCGCGATTCGAACGCGGGACCCTCTGCTTAGAAGGCAGATGCTCTATCCAGCTGAGCTACAGACGCATATCTTATTTTTTTATTATTTAATTTTCATAACTCAAAGACTTTATTGTAAAACGTCCTCTGAGTTTTGCTCACCTCGTGAGCTACAGACTCTTAATATATTATTCTCCATCTGCAAAATTATTTTACCACACAAAATTTTTCCATGCAACCTTAAAATTTTTAAGGTATAATTTTTTTATGAAAAAGAGAGGAATTTTTTATGCTTAAAGGTAACGAAATTAGACAATTATATTTAGATTTTTTCAAAAACAAACATCAACATACAGTTGTTGAAAGTTCGTCGCTTGTCCCTGACAATCCGACTGTTCTTCTTACAACTGCTGGTATGTTACAATTTTTACCAATATTTTTAGGTATTGTTAAATCACCATACGATCCTGCTCGTGCAACTTCTTGTCAAAAATGCGCTCGTGCCGGTGGTAAAGACTCTGATATCGAAAATGTTGGTCGTACTCCACGCCACCATACATTCTTTGAAATGTTAGGAAACTTTTCTTTTGGAGATTATTACAAAAAAGAAATTATTCCTTGGGCATGGGATTTTGTTACAAATGTTTTAAAATTAGATAAAGATAGACTTTGGATTACAATCTTTGAAACAGATGATGAAGCCTATGACATCTGGCGCAGTGTAGGCGTTGCACCAGATAGAATTAAACGTAAAGGTAAAAAAGACAACTTCTGGGGTCCTCCAGGGGCATCTGGTTCTTGTGGTCCATGTTCTGAAATTCATTATGACTTGGGCGAACAATTCAAATGCTCTGACGATTGCGGCATTGACACATGTGAATGTGACCGTTGGGTTGAAATTTGGAACCTTGTATTCACAGAGCTTTACCAAGATGAAGAAGGTAATCAATCACCTCTTGAATCAAAGAACGTTGATACAGGTATGGGACTTGAACGTATTGCAATGGTTTGCCAAGGTGTAACATCAACATTTGAAACTGATTTACTTCGTCCAATTCTTGATAAAGTTGTTGAAATGAGTGGTGTTGAATACAAAAAATCAGAAAAGACAGATGTTTCTTTAAGAATAATCACTGACCACGCTCGTTGCGTAACTTTCTTAATCAATGATGGCGTTATACCAGGAAATGAAGGTCGAAGTTATGTACTACGTATGATTTTACGTCGTGCTTTACGTCACGGTAAAATTTTAGGTATGGAATTGCCTTTCCTATACAAACTAGTTGACGTAGTTGTTGATAATTATGGCGATGCATATCCTGATTTAAGAAAGAATAAACAAAAAATTATCGATACAATTCTAAAAGAAGAAGAACGCTTCAATAAAACTCTTGATAGAGGTTATAAATTATTGAACGAATTTATCGACAATAAAAAAGACATTGATGGTGAAAACGCATTCAAACTTTATGACACATACGGTTTTCCATTTGAATTAACAAAAGAAATTGCAGAAGAAAACGGATTAAAAGCAGATGAAGAAGGCTTTAAAGTTGCGATGAAAGAACAAAAAGACCGTGCGAAAGCTGCAACACAAAAGATTTCTGTAACAGGCGACATCAAGTATGCAAAAGTTGAAGAAAAAGTTGGTGCAACAGATTTTGTTGGTTACAATGATTTAGAATGTGATGCTAAAATCCTTGAAACACTAGATGGTGAAGGCTACATTGATGTTGTACTTGACAAAACTCCATTCTACGCAGAATGTGGTGGCCAAGTTGGAGATTCTGGTGTAATCGAAAGTGGCAGCGTTAAACTTAATATTTTGACAACATTTAAAGTAAACAAATTATTCGTTCACCGTTGCGAACTTGTAAACGGTGAAATCGAAATCGGTTCAACTGTTCACGCTTGCATTGATAAAGAACGTAGAGGACAAATCAAAGTTCACCACACATCAGCTCACTTATTACAATCAGCTTTACAACACGTATTAACAGGTGATGTACACCAAGCAGGTTCACAAGTTGAAGAAGATAGAATGAGATTTGACTTTACTTTTGATAGAGCAATGACAGAAAAAGAAATTCAAAAAACAGAAGATTTAATGAATGAATGGATTTCTGAAGATATTGACGTAACAACAAAAGTTATGAATATTGATGAAGCTCGTCAAACAGGTGCTATGGCTCTATTTGGCGAAAAATACGATGACGAAGTAAGAGTTGTATCAATTGGAGATATTTCAAAAGAATTCTGTGCAGGTTGTCATGCATCACATACTGGTCAATTAAGACTTGCAAAAATCGTTTCTGAATCAGCAATTGCGGCTGGCACAAGACGTATTGAAGTAGTTGTTGCAAAATCTGCATTAAAATACTTATCAGACAAAGCAAATGCTATGGATAAATTAGCTTCTAAATTCAAAGCTCATTATGATGAAGTTGAAGCTCGTATTGATAAAATTCAAGAAGAAAACAAAGAACTTCAAAAAGAATTAACAACATTGAAATCAGCACAAGCAAAAGACAAATTCAAAGAATTTGCATCAAAAGCTATTGATATCGCTGACGGCAAATTGTTCGTTCAAAAAATGGATCAACTTGATTCAAACGCATTAAAAGAAGGCGTTGAAATGCTTGCAAACAAACTTGGTAATTCAATTATCGCAGTTGTTGCAGGTACATCAATCTTTGTTAAAGTTTCTGATAACTTTGTAGCAAAAGGTGTTAACGCTGGAAACATAGTTAAAGAAATTGCAGCTGCAACAGAAGGTAAAGGTGGTGGACGTCCACAATTTGCTCAAGGTGCAGTAAAAGACTTATCAAAAGTTGATGCAGTTTTATCAAAAATAGAAAACGATTTAAAATAATAAATTTCTGTAGGTCTGCTTTATCAAGCCGACAAAAACAAAAAGAAAGAGGGCGAAGCCATAGGCTTCGCCCTCTCGTTTATCTAAAATATTCTTATATATTCTTTCTTAATTTCATCCTGAAAATACTTCGGTAATTTTTCAAAATCTTGAATATCCATTAAAAAAGGAATATCGCTCTCATTTAATAAATCTTTTAATTCATATACAAATTTACCATCTGCATTAAAGGATTTAACCACTAAATCCAAATCACTACCTGAATGACAGTCGTTTTTAACTCTACTACCATAAGCCCAAATTTCAGCTTTTGGGCAGTATTTTGTAAAAATATCTTTTAATTCTTTTAGATATTCATCTTTTACATTAAGCATTTTCAATAACTTTCTTCCACTTCTGACTTTAATAGCATTTCGTATGATTTTTCAAGAGTCAATATACATTTTCCTAGGTATTCTGTATTGATTTCAGACATTTACAACTCCTATATGTTTTAATTTGTGTTTATTTTAACATAAATAATAAATCTTGTACTGATTTTAAAATATTTTCTTGACAATATGTTAGCCGTGCCTTACAATAATTTGTG